>Ga0209185_1001533_pt1 | contig 19638 bp, 16 predicted proteins | sample SidtaG_2_FD_187425 | JGI IMG/M metagenome (GOLD analysis project Ga0209185, IMG submission 187425) | Marine algal microbial communities from Sidmouth, United Kingdom - Sidmouth_Asex2 metaG (SPAdes) (version 2) | ecosystem: Host-associated > Algae > Red algae > Unclassified | place: Sidmouth... | reverse complement strand
GGTCTTATCCTGACAACAGAATGTGCCATCGTCGAAGCCCCTAAGAAGGATTCTGGCGGCGCAGGCGGCATGCCTGATATGGGCGGCATGGGCGGAATGGGCGGCATGGGAGGCATGATGTAGAACGTGAAATTTAGTCCACTGGACTAAATGGCCGTTCTACCGCGAAGCTGAGGATTTATCCTCAGCGCAGCGGCTCCGAACCCCTTAAATGATTTTAGGCGACCTCCAATTTGGGGGTCGCCTTTTTTTCGATATTATGTATCAAGAACTCATTGTTGCAAATTGAAACTGCTTTTTGGCAAGTAAATAAGATCCTTTATCTTTACCAACCTTCTGCGGATCATACCCCGCCATGGTAATAACCACGCTGTAACCTTCAACTATTTCATCAAAATGCTTTTTCAAGAAGGTTATCGGATCTGTTGCCCACTTAACTTTGCAACCCTTTACCTCCATTAGCGATGATAAACCATAAACTAAGGGAGCGATAAAACCGTCAGGAACCTTAAACTTTGCTGGCTTTTGAAAATATGGAGTGGGGACTGTACCTTTTTTCGGTTTTTTCACAGATGTTATTCCCCCAAATTTACCTCCTGCTCGGTTATAAGCACTAGGGAATTCAGTATATATCCAATCCACTAAGGACGGCATATCTGTTAAAATTTCAAATGCTGTCCCTACAGAAGTATTATGTAACTCATACTTCCCACTTTTACGTTGCACAGCAATATCATCAAGAGTCATTAGAGCATCGAACTGCTCAGATAATTTAGCTTTACTACTATAAAGAAGCGTAGGGTTTAAATCGAACGCCTCTTGGCTAGACAGACAATCTTTTTCATCAAGAAGAGATAACGGAATCCATGAAAGAGCGACTAAATCACGAACCCTAACTGGAGTACGGTCATCACTTTCCCATTCATTTAGCTTCCATTCCACACGCTTTGATAATTCAGGATGCTTAGCTTCAAAACGAGTGCGCATTTCGTCGTAAAAGCCTTTTTGATTTGCTTTGGCTTCTTGGGAAAGTTGCGCGTTATTATTTCTAGCGGCACAAATATCAATCAGTGCAATTCTAAATTCTTCCAATGTTTCTTCTTTGCTATTGGCTGGAACAAGAAGCTCTGCTGAAACATAGAAATCAAGTTCGTCATTTAGCTCAGAGATACTATCAAGATTATCAAACCAAGCAGACATTAGGTCTTCCCAATTTTTTACCTTACGAGACCAATCCTCGCCAGTCCCTAGCTCTAGGATATATATCCCGATTGATAGCATATTATGGCCGCCATCGAGTATTCCCTCATTTCCTCTCTCAAATTCCAAAGCAAATCTATTCCTATCAAGCGCAGTCGATGAAGCAGTTCCTATAAGAAGGCCCTTAGACTTAAACTGAAATAATTCAGGTGTGGTTTTAAGCGTTTCAATTATTTCTGCCGTAACTCGGTTAGCTTTTGGTTTACGTGGATTCGCGTCAAGTATCTCTGCTTGAAACAGTTGAACGAGTTGACGGCCTTTTATATATCCTGTCACTCTTGTTATGGCACCAAAATCCTCTTTAGAACCGTGAACCATACGCAGCATTACTTTAGTCATATTTTTTCTCCTTCGAAAAACCGGCTCAATCGCTGAGCCACCTGTTGCATCGCACAACATCTTATTTATGATAGATAGAATTGATTTTGTCAATGTTTTTTGAATTCTATCTATTTAATACATTCCTAAACAATTGATCTATATAGGTATTTTTATTTATATATATATAAAGATTTTCACAACAATCTGTTGGTGGCAGAGACGTTATCACTTAATAAATCTAGGACTAAGCTAGAATTATTAGGTTTCAGACACCGTTTGCAGACAGAATTTCAACTGTCGTTGGAATGGGTGGTGATGGCGGTATTAGATCCCGCACCCAAAGCGGGATGACAGGCGGAGACACACCCACCTCCGTCATCCTACCCCTTGTGGGTAGGATCCATGGTGCGGTTGGGGATTGGGTTTAGAATTGAAATTGTGGGCCTAACGGCTCCATGGATCCTAGGGACAGGCCCTAGGATGACGGGTGGTGAGGGCTGCTCTCTCTTTAAGTCCCTCAATGAGCTTCGGAAATGACAAAGTGATTTTCCCTTCCGTCATCCTACCCCTTGTGGGTAGGATCCATGGTGCGATTAGGGATTGGGTTTAAACCTAAGACTGCGGGCCTAACGGCTCCATGGATCCTAGGCACAGGGCCTAGGATGACGGTTGTGAAGGTGGGAACGGGCGTGCCTCAATCCTGACAGGGGTTGCCAATTAATCCCCAAACTCTATCCCCGCACCCAGACCCTCGGTTACATTCAATGTGTTCTTTTATCTTTGGACTGTGGTGCACGTTGGCCTGCGGATAAGAGACGGCACTTTTGGATACGGCTTTGTGTTACGGCAGAGTGCGTCCAGACGTACATCAGTTGACTCGGTAGCTCCATCTCTTGTCCTGATCTGTGAAAACAGTGCCGCCGTGTGGTTGATAGACATACGAAACACAAAAAGAAAAATTCGGTATCCGGTATGGGTATCGACCATACGGGCTGTCCTGCCTGCCCTAATTTAAACCGGAGCGCTATTGGCGTGGCCGGATATTGGGGGTTGAAGAGAAAGCGTTTTATCGGAGGTGCGCGCACAAAAAAAGCGACCCGAAGGCCGCTTTGTAATCGTCATAATTTGGGGCTCAGCCTAGTAGTCAACTTTGGCCAATTTCAGATTGTCCCACGGGTTATCTGATTTTGTTTCCACCAATTCGTTCACAAGGGGTGGTGTTGTCACGGGGGCCGCTTCGACTTCTGTGATTGCGTCGGTCACGCTTGGACGTGTTTCTTGGACAGCGATATCCGCGGTGTCTTCGTCCTTTAACCAGCTGACGGCGGGGGCAATGTCTTCGATTTTATAGGCTTCTATTTCGAGGCCGGGGATGACAGCGCCTTCGACTTTGGCCGAATTTCTCAAAAACATCGAGTCGGTTAGGACCGCACATTTATCGACGCTCGGCACGGCGCGTAGGACGTCTGCAACACGGGTAAAGCCTTTGCGGACTTCGCCGAGGCCATCGAAATCGCTCTTGGCCATGTCGACGCACATATTGAAATTATCATTGGATTCCGCCACATCCGAAAACCATCCTAAGCTCTCAGCCATCTCTTCCTGTGAGACTGTGCCGCTCACGCTCATATAAGCGATGCCGTCTTCGTATTTTAGGTTCAGATTGTCCGAGTGTAATGCAGTCATAAAGTTAAAGTCTCCGTTATTAGTGCTTATATAACGAGGGAGAACGTGAAAGGTTCCGAGAAATCCAAGATTAGGAGAGGCGCAATAAAAAACGACCCGCGGGGGGAGTCGCGGGTCGTTTCCAATGTGTGCTGTTATCAGTTCGAGAACCGTTACCAGCGCCCCATTGTTATATTAAAATGTTTAGGCGTTCTCTGTGGGCTTGGGTGCAGGGAGGCCTTTGCCGCCCTTACCGCCTTCGATTTTAAGCTTGGCAGGCGGGACGATTTTGAACGTAAGATTTTCTTTCTTACGGTCCACACCCACTTTCACAAGGCCGCCTTTTTTGAGCTTACCAAACAGGATCTCATCCGCGAGCGGCTTTTTGATATATTCCTGAATCGTGCGGCCCAAAGGACGCGCGCCGTAACGTTTGTCATAGCCTTTTGTCGCAAGCCACAGGTTCGCACCTTTTGAGAGTTCAAATTCGATCTTACGATCGGCCAATTGAGCCTCAAGCTGGATAACGAATTTATCAACGACTTTGGAAATGTCTTCTGGTGTTAATGGTGCAAATGACACGACGGCGTCCAAACGGTTTCTAAATTCTGGCGTGAAGCGACGCTTAATCGCGGCCTCTTGCTCATCATCTTTCAACCCGCGACCAAATCCGATTTCGGCCTTGGCAGCGTCAGACGCGCCCGCATTGGTTGTCATGATTAGGATGACATTGCGGAAGTCGACTTTGCGACCATTTGAGTCGGTCAAGAAGCCGTTATCCATCACTTGCAACAAAATATTGTAAATGTCGGGATGCGCTTTCTCGATCTCGTCCAAAAGAAGAATGGAATGCGGGTTCTGATTTACAGCGTCTGTCAACAGACCGCCTTGATCATAGCCGACATATCCCGGAGGCGCACCGATCAGGCGCGACACAGTATGACGTTCCATATACTCAGACATGTCAAAGCGGAGCAATTCTAGACCTTGAGTCATGGCAAGCTGTTTGGCGACTTCGGTTTTACCAACACCTGTCGGGCCAGCAAACAGATAGCTGCCGATTGGCTTATTTGGCTCACGCAGACCCGCACGGGCAAGTTTAACGGCGCCTGCGACTTGTTCAATCGCTTTGTCTTGGCCAAACACCATGCGCTTCAGATCCCCTGCAAGGGATTTCAAGGCTTTCTCATCATCACGTGAAATGGATTTCGGCGGGATGCGGGCGATCTTTGAAATCACAGATTCGATGTCTTGGATACCAATGGTTTTCTTCCGGTCTTTCTTAAGCTTTAAACGCTGACGTGCGCCCGCTTCGTCAATTACGTCGATGGCTTTGTCAGGCAGGCGACGATCCGTGATGTGACGCACGGATAAATCAACCGCGCCTTGAATGGCCGCACTCGTATATTTAATATCATGGAAGTCTTCGAAATATGATTTCAGACCCATCAAGATTTTTACACTGTCATCGGGTGTCGGTTCTGACACATCGATTTTGAGGAAGCGGCGCGATAATGCGCGGTCTTTTTCAAAATGCTGACGATATTCTTTGTATGTTGTCGACCCCATACAGCGCAGCTTCCCGCTTTGCAGAGCAGGCTTAAGCAAGTTCGAGGCATCCATTGCACCGCCAGATGTAGCACCTGCGCCAATAATCGTGTGGATTTCATCAATAAACAAAATCGCACCCGGTGTTTCTTGGAGCTTATTCATGACCGCTTTTAGGCGTTCTTCGAAATCACCTCGGTAGCGTGTGCCGGCCAAGAGCGCGCCCATATCGAGCGAGAAGATTGTTGCGTCTTGTAAGACTTCTGGAACCTTGTCATTGACAATACGGCGCGCAATGCCTTCGGCAATGGCCGTTTTACCTACGCCCGGATCGCCCACAAGAAGCGGGTTATTTTTACGACGGCGAGAGAGCACCATGATACAACGCTCGACCTCATCATCACGTCCAATCAGAGGATCAATATCCCCTTCGCGGGCCTTTTGGTTCAAATTGACGGTGTACTCGTCCAAAGGATTTTTCTGCTTTTGAGCCTCTGGTCCGCCTTCAGGGGTTTCGCCTGTGCCTTGCGGCGCTTTGGGGACAGATTGCTCTCCGTTTTTCCCAATGCCGTGGCTTATATAATTCACCGCGTCATAGCGTGTCATATCCCGCTCTTGCAGGAAGTAGACGGCGTGAGACTCGCGCTCGGCAAACAGGGCCACAAGCGCGTTCGCGCCTGTCACTTCTTCGCGGCCAGAGCTTTGAACATGAATAACAGCGCGTTGAATAACGCGGTGGAACCCAGCCGTTGGGCGGGCTTCTTCGAATTCTTCGACGACGAGGCTTGAAAGATCCTCATCCAGATATTGAGTCACATCAGATTTGAGCGCTGAGAGATCAAGATCGCATGCCGTCATAACGGCGGCCGCGTCGCGGTCATCGATAAGGGCCAGCAGTAAATGCTCGAGTGTCGCAAGCTCATGTTTGCGGTCGGACGCCAATGTCAGGGCGCGGTGGATTGTTTCTTCCAAAACCGGTGAAAATGAAGCCATAATATTTCCTTCCTGGCCAATCGGGCCACGCCTCTGCCTGAGGACTTTTCATCTAGACGTTATCCCTAAGTGGGGAGCCGCTTATGCTTTTTCAAGCGTACACTGCAATGGATGCTGAGACCTTTTTGCCGCATCCATGACTTGTGCCACTTTTGTCTCTGCCACTTCAAACGTATATACGCCGCAGACGCCAATGCCGTTCTGGTGAACGTTCAACATGACCTGCGTGGCTTCTTCTTGAGTCTTATTAAATATAGAGATGAGAACCGATACGACAAACTCCATGGGCGTGTAGTCATCATTCATTAAAAGCACGCGGTACATAGACGGCTTTTTGGTTTTAGGGCGGGTTTTCGTCGCAACGCCGCGCTCTGTGCCATTATCTTCCTTTTTGCCATCATCAGACAAAACAGGGGATGGGGGCGACGTAAACCGTCCAAACATGCGCTTTGACACGTAGGCCCAGATTGAATTAATTGATTCTTTCATTCTATGTAAGGTAGGCACTAAAAGTGCATATTAAAAGGTCAGGCTTCATTAAAATTTTGTCCATTTTAACAATTTTTAACTCATCTATTCAGACATACAAAGAATTGTTAACCCTTTCGTTAATGATGTTCAGCCCGCGCAAAGCAATTGTATGATATTCACATATTAACCCTTGAGTAACCCAAACAGTTATACCGAATAAAAAATTCGGTTAGAGAGATTATGCGTTCTACGATATTTGGAAATGTCTTGATGGGCCTGATACTGGCCTTTTCAGCGTTTGCGTCTGCGCATGCGGCGGAGCCTCTGCGCCGCTACGCCTCTATTGTTGTCGATGCGGATACGCTGGAAATTGTTCACGCCCGACAAATTGATGCCAAACGCTTTCCTGCCTCTCTGACGAAAGTCATGACATTGTATTTGACGTTTGATGCCTTGAATGCAGGCCAATTATCCCTCGACCAACCTCTGAAAATCTCAAAGAACGCGGCCAGTACACCGCCCGTCCGTATCGGCGTAAAATCGGGTAAAACAATAACTGTCTCTCAAGCGATACAAGCCCTGACGGTACGAAGCGCGAATGACGCCGCAGTCGTCCTCGCCGAAGCTCTAGGCGGGACAGAAGCGAATTTTGCTAAAATGATGACGGCACGCGCGCAATCACTTGGCATGATCAGTACGCAGTTTCATAATGCGAATGGCCTCCCCCACCCCAAACAACAAACAACCGCGCGCGACATGACGAAAATCGCAATCGCTACTCTGAAAAACCATAAACGCTATTATCATTATTTCGGCCAAAAGACGTTCAAATATAATGGCCGCACTTATAAAAATACAAATTCTCTGCTGCACAGCATGCCTGAAGTTGACGGTTTCAAAACGGGATATACAAATGCCTCGGGCTATAATCTGATTATCTCAGCCCAAAAAGACGGACGGCGGCTTGTTGCGGTTGTCCTTGGCGGTGCGACAGGTAAATCCCGCAACCAGCATATGCGCGATCTGGTCTCGCGCGGGTTTGTATCCATGGGATTATCACCAACTCGCACACTCGCCCCCGTGACTGTTTCTGCATCCACGTCAGAAACTGTTTCCAAAAGCGCACAAAAGATTACGAAAACAACTTTGCCGGATTTGATCGATGACCGACAAATCAAAGCGAGCATTCCCGCGCAAGCCCTACGTTTGCGCGGACGCGATCAAAAAACGATAAATATTATCTCCGGCCCACTCGACGTGAAACTCCCTGCGCCTGGGTCTGATAGAGATTGGAGCGTGCAAGTCGGCGCTTTTGCCACGCAAGATTTAGCCCGCGATCAACTGACCGCACTCTTAGAGTTTTCAGGCCATAGATTAACGCCAGATAACGGCCTTATAATACCTCAGAGAAGCTCGAACGGGATCCTGTTTCGTGCGAGATTTGGCCAGCTGACTTACGAAGAAGCCCAACAGGCCTGTCGCTCTATGAAAAATCTGGCGAAAGGGTGTTTTGTTGTTGCCTCGGCGCGCTAAACCTCCGCAAGCTCTAGTGACGACACCAAACGGAGCGAAACGAAACCGTGAGTGATACAGAGATATTTCATACCCTGCGCAAGAGCCGTCTGGATTTTAAGACCATAGCAGAGTGGGATGCGTATTACGCTCAACTTCTACCTTGGCTCTCGCATTCCGATTTAGACATTAGAAAAATGGCCTTAGAGCGCGTGGTCACAGCCAGTTTTTGGGCGGAACCGTCAGGCCCGATTGACGCGCGGCCCCCGCAAGACCATATGACACGCCGCGTTCAATGGGTGTTTGATCAAACAGATCGCATACATGCGGTAACAGGCGACATGATCGGGCTTATGTTGCGTGAAATGCGTTATAATTGGCCACATACGTCCGCACATATCGCGCAAGATTGGCTACGCAAGTTGATGAAAGATCCGCCTCAAAATGTGACCCGTGATGTGCTCGAAGGCACACGCCTTATCAACCAGACCCCAAGTCGCGCGGTTATGAAACGTGCGCTTAAGCTTTTGGATGACCCTTCTAACTATTTGAGGGCGTGTGCCGCGCGGCGTCTAAGCGGGGTTGAGCCAGAGCTCACGGGATATTCAGAAACGGAACTCTTTACACTCATTCAAAGCAAAGAGATCGCACGGCCCGGTATTGCAGGCCCGTTCTGGACAGAATGGCATTTTGATTTTGAAGACGCCCCGATTGATCCAATTGAGTGGATGATGGAAATTCTTGAACACCGCACGGGGCCAGAACCTGACATTCCGTTTAACGGGATCGACTTTTACCTGCACGAAGTGTGTGACTTTTCGCCCGAAACTGTTCGGCGCATGATCGCCCTTGGCCATCTGCGCCTTGCAGTGGAAACCGCAACGGAAACCCACGCGCCTGTCGCAGGCATGCAAGCGGTTTTGGAAGATTTAGGTTATAACACGAACACGGGCATTGCGAGGCGAGCACATATATGGCTTGCGCTCTATTATAATCATATTCACGCACACGCCTTGGACACGCACATAAAACGGCTAGAGGATTGGCATCAGGACTGCGCGGCGATTTGGATTCGTTACGGCGACAAAAAGGTCTGGAGCGAAGGTGTCGCCCTCTATCCGAGCACAGCCTTAACGCACGCAGATGCGTGGACCCTGGCTATTCAAACACACCCAAAGTTCAAAACAGGCCGTTCTGTGGATTTAGCGCGATTAAGGAAAGACGTGAAACCCGCCTTTGAGCTTTCAAATAAAACAATTTGGCTGTTTGAGGGCGGTATTCGGATCGAATTTGCGCGCGATTATGCCCAGACTGACACGGCAGACGAGACTTTGTGGACGCGTCTGTTCACTTACGCCCCGCGCCTATCCGGCACGCACTAGAATTGGGACCCGCTTGATAACGGCGTGTCATTTCGTAGCAAACCCTTCAAGATTTCTCTGATTTTACCCCCTCAAACCCCCGTAAATGCATGACATGACTGTATATTTAAATAAAAGTAACAGTGAGTTGAATTGAAGTTTTCAAGATTTAGACTATATTAAAGGTAAGCGCAGGGACGGCGTTTTTTATAATTGAATAGAATGGAAGCCCCTCAAATGAAAACTCATATAACCCTCAAAGCTATATTTTTGACGACAGCAACCGTCCTATTGACGGCCTGTGCAACTTCTACCCCGTATCAGCCCGCCTCAGCGCCGGGTGGTTTTGACGGATTTAGTCAGACCATGATCGAAAATGACCGTGCCCGCATCACATTTGGCGGAAACTCTCTGACAAATCGCGATACGGTTGAAAATTATTTACTCTACCGCGCCGCAGAAATGGCGGTTGAGCGTGGATTTGATACCTTCACACTCAATGAACGGGATGTGGAACAAAAAACACGTCTTCAGTCGACAGGTTCATCATTTAATTCTGGGTTTTACGACCCTTATTTCGGATATTCATTCTACCGTCCGCGTTTTGGCTGGAGCAACCCTTATGCCTATTCACGTTTTGGCGGATTTCGAAACCGTCGCGGGTTTAGAAATAGCGGCTTTTACGGCGGCGGTTATGATCCGTTCTTTAATGATTTCGATGTTCGCGAAGTCACCAAATACCGCGCAACAGCCGAAGTTAAATTTGGTCGCGGCTCTTTTGGAACCGATAAAGTCAATGTCTTCAACGCGCGCGAAGTCCTGAGCAATCTTGGTACGAGCATTGTATATCCAGAGGGTCGCGGATAAAGAGCGCTCCTATACGCAAATAAATACACCTAAACCCCTCGGGATGAGAACAAATTCATGCTGGGTTTAGGTAGCGTATTCTATAATACAGAAATATTGAGCACTCTCTACTGATGAATGCAGGGGCGCGCCCATCTGTATACAAAGACTTAACACTAAGACTTGCATTTCAAACTAAAATGTCACATTACGCCCCAATATCACCCCTCTTTAAGGATCACTAATAAATGAGTTTTACTGGCCACAATTTAGACGACCGTCTGAAAGCGCAAAAAGAATCTAAACTAGACATGCTTAAACGTGCCAAGGAAAAGAGACTCTCCCCTGATGAACGGGCAGAAAAAATGGCGGAACGCGCCAAGATCGCCGAAGCCCGCGCAAAGCGCGAGACTGAAAAAGCGGCCCTAAGAGCTGAGAAGAAAACTAAGCAAGAAGCCGAAGCCAAAGAAAAAGCGCGTAAAGAATTGCTTGCTCAAGAAGCCCGTAAAAAGGCCGAAGAAGAATTACGGATTGCTCAAAAAGCCCGTCGCGACGCGAAATACGCAGCCCGTAAAAACCGCCGCTAAAGTCGATTACATAATTTTAGATCAAACCGCGCTAAATTAGGCGCGGTTTTTTTATGCGTACCGTTTCGGCTAAATTTTCCAACCCCAGTGCAAGGCCGCGATGCCGCCCGTAAAATCGTGATAGCCAACCCGGGAAAACCCTGCCTCTTCTATCATAGATTTGAACGCCTCTTGGCGTGGGAATTTCCGAATACTCTCGATCAGATATTGATAGCTCGCGCCGTCGCCTGCCAGTTTTTCGCCGAGTCTTGGGATGACCGCAAAAGAATATGCATCATAAACCGTTTGCAGGGCTTTCGTCGGTGGCGTTGAAAACTCTAGAACAAACAATCGTCCGCCCGGTTTTAAAACGCGTTTAAATTCATTTAGCGCCGCCATACGGTCTGTGACATTTCGAATGCCAAATGCAATTGTTACAGCATTCGCGCAATTATCCTCAAACGGCAGAGCCTGCGCGTCGCCGCAAACCCGCGTTAAATCCATACCTTTGTCTTTTTTCGGATCAATCCCCGCCAAGAGCATTTCCGCATTGATATCACAAATCACGGCTCTGGCAGGCGCGCCGCCGCGACGCGCGCGGGTCTCATCTGCTTTTTTTATAAATCGCCGCGCAAGGTCCCCTGTACCGCCCGCCACATCAATCAGAAGCTCTCCCGCTTGCGGGTTAAGCTTTGTCATGGTCAGGTTTTTCCACACACGGTGGATTCCCATCGACATAGCATCATTCATCAAGTCATAATTTGACGCGACTGAATCGAACACGCCGCGCACGCGCGTCGCTTTTTCGTGAACGGGAACCTCTTCAAAACCAAAATCTATGGTTTGCGCGTCTGTTTGTTTCTGTGCCATAGCCTGTCTTTGTCATATTTTTTTCAAAAAGACTATAGGACACAATGTGCCAGAGCTTCCAGAAGTTGAAACCGTCAAGCGCGGCCTCTCCCCCGTTATGGAAGGGTTTGTCTTTGATGGCGTAACGCTCAACCGTCCAAACCTGCGGTTTCCCTTTGACCCTCAATTTAAAGAACGTGTTCAAGGTCAAACCTTGGTCAAGTTGTCCCGCCGCGCTAAATTTTTGCAAGCAGAGTTAAGTTCTGGCGAAAGGCTGTTTATGCACTTGGGCATGTCAGGGCGGTTTACGATAGAAGACCAAAAGCTTGGCAATTTTGTTCACGCACCGCAAACGAATCCCAAACATGATCACGTCGTCTTTCAGATGAGCAGCGGTCACACCATTACCTTTAACGACCCAAGGCGCTTTGGGTTTATGGAAATTGTGGCCAAAGACGCGCCCTACCGCCTAGATGACCTTGGCCCAGAACCCCTCAGCAATGCGTTCAACGCGCCTGCCCTTCGGGCCGCCTTAGCAGGGAAGAAAAGCAAAATTAAAGCGGCCTTACTTGATCAACGCGTTATTGCAGGTCTTGGCAATATATATGTCTGCGAGGCTTTGTTTCGAGCGGGCATAACCCCAACACGCCTTGCGGGAAAATTGCGGGTGAAAGAAACAGAAGTTTTAACCGCCCATATTAAAGACGTTATTTCTGAGGCCATAGAGGCGGGCGGGTCATCCTTACGCGACTTTGCAGACACAGAAGGCGCTTTGGGATATTTTCAACACACATTCGCCGTTTATGGCCGCGAAGGCGAGGCCTGCTCTGTCTGCGAAGCGCCGATTGCACGTATTGCGCAGTCAGGGCGTTCCAGTTTTTATTGCGCCACATGCCAATCTTGAGAGCCTATTTCTACACAGACTTATAAATAGGATATTTTCGCAACGCTTGTCAGCCTGCTCTAGGCGGTGTAAAGCCCCGCGATAACAAAATGGAGGTTTTATGGCTTTTAAAATGATTGAGCTGTCAAAAGACGGACATATTGCGACGATTACGCTCGACCGCCCTAAAGCGCTTAACGCGCTGTGCACGGAGATGATGGAAGAGGTCGCTGAGGCGCTCGGAAAACTTGAAAAAGACGATCACATTGGATGCGTGATCCTAACAGGATCAGAAAAAGCGTTCGCGGCAGGCGCGGACATTAAAGAAATGCAGGACAATGAATATTTAGATATTTATCAGTCCGATGTTTTCGAAAAGAACCACGAAGCCATTGCGCGGTTCCGTAAGCCCATTATAGCGGCTGTTTCAGGCTATGCTCTGGGCGGTGGATGCGAGATTGCCATGATGTGCGATTTCATTATTGCCTCAGATACTGCGAAATTTGGCCAGCCCGAAATCAATCTCGGCGTCATGCCGGGCATTGGCGGCACACAACGCCTGACCCAAGCGATTGGCAAAGCCAAGGCGATGGATATGTGCCTAACAGGTCGCATGATGGATGCCGAAGAAGCCGAACGCTCAGGTCTTGTCGCCCGTGTTGTGACGTCAGACGAACTTATGGACGTTGCCATAGACGCTGCGCGTAAAATCGCGCAACAGAGCCTTCCGATCGCAATGATGACGAAAGAGGCGATAAATGCGAGTTTTGAAATGACTTTGACCCAAGGCATTCGTTTTGAGCGTCGTATGTTCCAAAGCATGTTCACGACGAAAGACCAAAAAGAGGGCATGACCGCCTTTGTTGAAAAACGGAAACCCCATTTTAAAAATAAATAATCATGGGATTGGTCGCCCGTTAAACCAAATAAGCACTGGCGACCAAAACTCTGTTGACGCAAAGGCTTTGCCCCGTTATAGGCACGCTTTACGAGTTACAACCTGATCGCCAATAAGTGCTCGCATATGCGACGTCATTGGCAAGTGTTCAGGAATTTTAGAGGAAAATATGGCTAATACATCATCCGCCAAAAAAGCCGTTCGCAAAATGGCACGTAAGACTGACGTCAATAAAGCCCGTCGGTCACTTGTTCGGGGTAAAATCCGTAAAGTTGAAGATGCTGTTGCATCTGGCGACAAAGACGCAGCGAAAGCCGCATTCAAAGTTGTCGAACCTGCTATGATGCGCGCTGTCTCAAAAGGCGTCTATCACAAGAATACAGCGTCACGTAAAGTCTCACGCCTTAACCGCCGTGTTAAAGCGATGGGCTAAAGCCACCTGGCTTTGACGCAAACAGAGTTTTCAAAAACTCTTTGAACAAACCGAGGCCTTGTCCTCGGTTTTTTTGTGCCCAAATTTTATAAAAACTGCGGTATATATAGGATTTTTACTTGATATATCATCTTTGAAATTAAAAATTATTGGGTCATTGGTTTTTCAATAAAGAAATTTTATTTTTTTTAATCGCTAATTGCTTGCGAAAATTACGTTTTTTTGAGTCAACAGAAAAGAGTCTCGACTTTGCAGTTTTTCACCGTTGACGTGTTTTAATTTTCACGGTTTAAGAGGGTGACAGATACGAGATTTAGAGCCTGATGCAATTTCAGATTTAAGCTTGTGTATGAGGGGAAAGCCATATTACAGGGCCTCTGTAATTATGGACATCACCAAATTATTGATAAATTTCAATGACTTAGCATTTAAGTCATACGCTGAAACTTGGAGTGATGACGTTGAGTATGGGCTGGGACAATGATGATAATAAGGGTGCATCAGCCCCTGACCTCTATACAGGGGAGCCGCCATTAAAGAGCGCGCACAATACATGGGCGAAAGTTCAAAGCGACCTCTCTTACGCCTTAGGCGCGAATGTTCACAGATCTTGGACGGGTCGCCTTCGTGTCTGTGATGCTTGCCCGGGTACCGTGACTTTAACAGCGCCTAGCAAATTCGTCGCCTCTAAGATTGAAACAAATTACGCTGATACGGTGACACGTCTTTGGAAGAAGCACGACGTCGTAGCCCCGCCGCGCAAAGTTATTATTTGCGCGTCTATGAACACGACATCCGGTGCAACAAGCGGCGTGCAATCAGCCGCCGTTATCCGCCCGACAAAGCGGAGCTATAGCGCGCGACAAACACCAGCAACACATACGCGGCGCGGGACACAGGCCACCATACCGACAACGCCTACGGCTCAAAATCAAACAAGCCTGCCACAGCATGCACCGGCCAGCCAAGTTGAGCCGCTTTTAAAAGCTGCAGAACCGGCCCGCAGACGATTTACATTTGATAATTTCGTCGTCGGGCCGTCAAATGAATTGGCGCATGCCGTAGCACGCCAAATTGCAGGCGAAGCGACACCATCTTATAATCCGATTGTCATTCACGGACAAAACGGAATGGGGAAGACCCATTTGCTTTATGCCGTAAAGCAAGCGATTGAAGAAAACTTTGTTGGGAAACGTGTTCACTTCCTCTCATCAGAAGAATTTGTAAATAATTTTGTACGCTCTGTTCGCAATAGCGGCCGCGACGCGATTGAAACCTTTAAAACCTCATTACGTGATGTAGATCTTTTAATCATAGATGACGCGCATTTCATTGCCGACAAACCGAGCTCCCAAGAAGAGCTTTTGCACACGCTGGTTTCACTTGTGGACGCAGGACGCCAAATTTTGCTCGCCTCTGATCGCCATCCAGACCAAATTGGAAAAGCCTCAGAACGATTGAAATCTTATCTCTCGAGCGGTCTCGTGTGTAAAATCGGCTCTGCGGATTATGAATTGCGCTTGCGTATATTAGACCGCCTCATTGACCGACGCACGACCAATGGTCAGCCTAGCTTGGCGATCCCAAAGAATGCGCGTGACCTATTGGCCGCAAAAATCAACGCGACGCCGCGTGACCTTGAAGGGGCGTTTAATCAAGTCGTCGCTCAGGCAGAGTTTTTGGGAACGCCCATCACGCTAGAATCTGTTCAAGATACCTTATCTGATAGTCGTTACACGATGGGGCAACGCCTCACAGTTGATAAAATCCAACGTGTCACAGCCGATGCTTTTTCAATTACGCTTGATGATATGACCTCAAAACGTCGCTTGCGGAGTATTGCTCGCCCGCGACAAGTGGCCATGTATTTATGTAAGAAGCTGACCAAGCGATCACTGCCTGATATTGGGCGGCGTTTTGGCGGACGTGATCACACCACCGTTATGCATGCGGTCAAACGAATTGAGAGCCTTCGCGCCGAAGATCCTGTTTTTAATGCCCGTATCGACGCTGTCGAAGCGACCTTGAAATCCTAAACGACAATTTTAATTCTCAAGCCGAAATCATAAATTTGGCTTGAATAAGCTTTGGGCAAGAATAGCAGTTGGAATTTGCGTTGATTTGAGTATGTTATGTCCGCTTGCTCGGAAATATGTTGCAACATATATAGCGCGTGGGCGGCATACCAAATATATAAAAGTCCCCGATTAAACGGGCAGAGCGACAGCCAGGGTAACAGGCCATGAAAATTTCAATAGAACGCAGTGATTTACTCAAAGCACTTAGCCATGTTCAGAGCGTCGTCGAGCGCAGGAATACAATTCCAATACTGTCAAATGTGTTAATGACGGCGCATGACAATGCGATCACATTTGTTGCGACAGATCTGGATATTGAAATTTCAGAGGACTGCCCTGTAAATGTCGACGCTCCAGGCGATATTACGGCCCCTGCGCATACGCTGTACGACATTGTCCGAAAGCTACCTGACGGCGCTCAAATCTCTATCCAAGTGGGTGCAGATGGCCGTTTAGAAATCAATGCAGGACGCTCACACTTTACCCTACCGCTTTTACCTCCGGGTGATTTCCCAAAAATGACGGCAGATGGGTTTACGCATAATTTTACGCTGAAAGCCCCAGAGCTTCGCCGCCTAATCGATAAGACGAAGTTTGCGATTAGTACGGAAGAGACACGCTATTACTTGAACGGAATTTATTTACACGCGCATGACGGTGTTCTGCGCACTGTAGCAACAGATGGTCACCGTTTGGCTCTGGCTGAAATGAATATTCCCGAAGGCGCATCTGGCTTGCCGGGTATTATCATACCACGCAAAACAATTGCCGAAGTACGTCGCCTTATTGATAACGGCGAAGCGAATATTGGTATCTCTGTCTCAGATGCAAAAATTCGGTTTACCTATGGCTCAGCCATTATGACGTCAAAGCTTATTGACGGGACATTCCCAGATTATGACCGCGTCATTCCAAAAAATAATACCAAAGAACTTGTTATCGACAATAAAGTGTTTTCTGACGCTGTGGACCGCGTGGCGACGATTTCAGCCGAGAAATCGCGCTCTGTTAAACTCAGCCTGACAAAAGACACGCTGGCACTGACGGTGAATAATCCAGAACACGGCAATGCCAATGAGGATTTAATGGTCGATTACGGCGCGGACGATCTGGAAATCGGATTTAACGCCAAATACCTCCTCGACGTAGCGGGCCAGATCGAAGGCCGCGACGCAACGTTTTATCTAGACGGCCCTGCCTCGCCTGCTCTTGTTAAAGACTCCGAAGACCCTTCGAGCCTTTACGTCCTTATGCCTTTGCGCGTTTAAGCTCGCGCGAGGGCGCGGCGCGTGCGGTACATTAAAAGCCTGCGCCTTACAGATTTTCGGTCTTACACCCATTTGGATTTAGAACTCGACGCACGTCCTGTTGTGCTATTTGGTGCAAACGGGGCGGGTAAGACGAATTTACTCGAAGCCATTTCCTTTCTCTCGCCGGGTCGCGGACTGCGTCGGGCAAAGCTCGAAGATATTGTCAGACGGGATAGTGTCAGGGGCGATTTTGGCACGCCGCAAGCGGCGTGGGGCGTTACGGCGCGATTGGAACCCATACGTGCCGACCTTCTTGAAATTGAGCCTGTGAAAATTGGAGTCGGGCAAGTGCCCGGTTTTGCGAAACGTCGTCTGATGCGAGTGAATGATGAAAACGCCAAAGGCGCCGAGGTCGCACAATTGATGAACCTTGTCTGGCTCACGCCTGCACAAGACCGTCTGTTTACAGGCCCTGCCGCTGATCGTCGAAAGTTCCTCGACCGCTTCACGCTCGCGCATGACCCTCAACATGGCAGTCATAGCCTTAGATATGAGAAAGCTCGCTCCGAGCGTAATCGGCTCTTATCTGACGGCGTTGCAGATCCTGCGTGGTACCGCGCGCTTGAGCTAGACTTAGCCCATTTCGGAGCTCGTATTGCCTCGGCCCGCGCGACCACCTTATGTGTGCTTAGCACTGAAATTGATAAGCGCCCCGAGGGCGCCTTCCCGAAAGCGTCACTCGCACTTGTGGGCAGATACGAGGCACTGGCTCTGGACGGAATGTCGCTGGATGCGCTTAATCAGCTTATTAAAACGGATCTTGAAGACGGGCGGCCGCTTGATATGCGTGCTGGCCGAACCTTGCAGGGCGTGCATAAGACCGATTTAGAGGTGACATATGTCCCTAAAAACATGCCCGCCTCGGAATGCTCTACAGGTGAACAGAAGGCCTTATTGATAGGTTTAACCTTGGCGCATTGCCACGCGTTCAATGCTCAGGCTCCGTTCTTACTGCTCGACGAAGTTGCCGCCCATCTTGACCAAGGACGACGCGTCGCTTTGATGGAAGAATGTTTGGATTTAAAAACGCAAGTTTTCATGACGGGGACGGATGCAAATCTTTTCGAAGGATTTAAAGACCGCGCGCAATATTTCAAAATCCAAGACAGCGATGTTGTCCCTATCGCTTGGGAAAACCTGATTCCTTGATTTAATGCACTTAATTTGTGTTTTAGACACAAAAAAGCCTCGCGACGCAATGCGTTCGCGAGGCTCTATGCGTTAGTACAGGGCGATTGCCTAACACAGAAATCTACTCCACATCCCACGTAGACTTCTAAGGCATATCTATGTCTTTAAGCCTGAACCTAGTTTGAATAAGGTGTTGCAGCTTGCGTCCCGCTGGATCTGCACAACTTAACACTCTCTCCCCCGAAAAAGTGATGTCCAAAACATTCAAAACAAGCCCTGTTCAAACGCTTACTTGTTATAGACGCTCTCTTTATTGAAATGCTTCGCCAAGAGATAATAAACAACGGCGCGGTACTTTGCGCGTGTTGAACGACCATATTGATCCATAACCGCAGCAATAGCTTCGTCCAGTTTTTCATTGTCTGGAAGGCCAAGCTTTTTGATCAAGAAGTTATTCTTCACTGTTGCCAGCTCGCTTGCATCTGAACCGGATACGGTAGAGGCGTCGCGATTATAAATAGACGGACCACACCCGATCGTGACTTTCCTTAGAAAATCCATATCTGCGGTAACCCCACACTTTTCTTTTAAATCGACTGCATATTTTTCGATTAGTTCGTCACGTTTACTCATATTGCCCTCCAGTGAAGAATACGGAACTGCACCTTGCTGCCCCTCGTTAATAAACAAGATAAATATATCTGAATAGGCGTTGAATGCCAGTACAAGTTACAGTTGAAAAAGGCATAAAAAACATAAGGTTAGATTATGTTAAAAATAATTTTTGTTATAAGTCTTTTAATAAACTTGGTACGATACCGCCCTCGCCTGCTGCCTCTTTGACAAAGGCCTGCCTCAGAGGGTCTATTCCTTGTATCAATGTCATGCCGATGCGCCGCGCATGCACGAGTGGCCCGAGCGTGTTTGAAAATAGGCGGTTCAATATATCTGTTGCGCCCGCAAGCGTTCGATTATCAAAATTTCGCCACACTTCATAGGCCGAGAGTTCAGCGCCGCCAATATCCAACCCGCGTGATTTTGCGTCTGAAATTACATCTGTCAGCGCCGCAGCGTCGCGCAATCCCATATTCAGCCCCTGCCCCGCTATTGGATGAATTGTATGCGCAGCGTCCCCCACAAGCGCTAAACGACGCTCTGTATACGCGTCTGCCATTTGTAGAGAAAGCGGATAGACCAAAGGCCTAGATTTAAAGACAATCTGGCCCAAGAGACCCTGAGTCCGCCGGGTAATTTCTTCTATTAAAGCCTCTTGAGGCAGCTCCAAAACTGCAGAGAGCGTCTCTGGCTTATCCGACCAGACAAGTGAGCTTCGATTTCCTGTCAGCGGCAGGAGGGCGAACGGGCCTGTTGGGTAGAAAATTTGAAAGGCTGTCGACTGGTGGGGTCGCGTATGGGCGAGCGTAACCGTCAGCGCACTTTGTTTATACGTCTTCACGGTCGTGCCAATACGCGCCATGCGGCGCAAGGGGGAGTTTCGACCATCTGCGGCAAT
>Ga0209185_1001532_pt1 | contig 19663 bp, 19 predicted proteins | sample SidtaG_2_FD_187425 | JGI IMG/M metagenome (GOLD analysis project Ga0209185, IMG submission 187425) | Marine algal microbial communities from Sidmouth, United Kingdom - Sidmouth_Asex2 metaG (SPAdes) (version 2) | ecosystem: Host-associated > Algae > Red algae > Unclassified | place: Sidmouth... | reverse complement strand
CCCATGGTCGGTTTAGTCGACACAGTCGTAATAGGTCGGTACACGAACACCACAGCCCTTGCGGGTATTGGCCTCGGCGCCGTAATTTATGGGATTGTCTATTGGGGGTTTGGCTTCCTGCGCATGAGCACGGCGGGGCTTGCCGCCCAAAGCGACGGCGCGGATGAACAAGGTGCCGTGCAAGCTCATCTTGTGCGCGCCATCCCCATCGGGCTTTTGATTGGCCTCATTATCCTTGTCACGCAGACATGGCTTTTATCAGGTGCGTTTAAAATCTACACGGCGAGCGATACGATCGAGGCCTCTGCCGCGACCTATATATCGGCACGGCTTTGGGGCCTCCCTGCCACGCTTGGGTCAATTGCCCTTATGGGGTGGTTTGTCGGGATTAGCCGCTCTCCGCTCGCTTTGAAAATGCAAATTGCGCTGAATGTCGTAAACGCAATTCTCTCGCCGCTCTTTGTCATCAGCATGGGATGGGGGCTTTACGGTGTCGGTCTGGCCTCTGCGATTGCAGAATGGTGCGGCCTTGGCGCAGGGCTGTGGCTCGCGGGAAATGAAATTAAAAAGCGCGGTGGTCTGCGAAAAGACGCTTTGACAAAACAGGCCTTGCTAGACCCTTCAGCCCTCAAAAGGCTTGGGATTACCAATAGTAATATTTTCATCCGCACGCTGTCTTTGACCATTGGATTTAATTTCTTTGGCAATGCGGCGGCGACCCAAGGCGAAGTCTTCCTCGCGGGTAATCATATTCTAATGCAGTTCATTACCATGACAGCCCTCATTCTGGATGCGTTCGCGCATACGGCAGAGGCTGTTACGGGACGTGCCTTTGGGGCCAAAAACCGAAATCAATTTAATAGGGCTGTGCGACTGACAACAGAGTTTTCGATCCTCTTTGCCTTTATTTGCGGCGCGCTTATTTATCTAGGCGGGCCATTTGTGATTTCTATCCTGACCAAAGATCCTGCCGTTATAGAGAGCGCACGGACATATCTGCCGTTTTGTGCACTCGCCCCTATTGTCGGCTTTGCCGCGTGGCAAATGGACGGCATTTTTATAGGGACGACACAAACACGCGCCATGCGCAATGCGGGCATTGCGGCGGTCATTATATATATAGGGGCACATTACACCCTAGAACCCCGTTTTGGGGGCTACGGATTATGGGCCGCTTTCCTTGTATATTATATTGCGCGCGGCCTCACCTTGGCCGTGTATTATCCCGGTATCAAAAAACAATTAGAACCAGAGCTTGTAAACTAGCCTGTGCCAACGGCCTCATTGAGGGTTGCAAACCCGTCTGCTTTCAGACGTGTGGCCAGATCGCGTTCGATCTCTTTGACAAGGCCTGGTCCTTTATACACCAGAGCAGAATAAAGCTGTACCGCTTTCGCGCCAGCCAGAATTTTTGCGTAGGCCTGCGCGCCATTACTAATACCGCCAACCCCAATCAAATCAATTTTGCCTTCGCTGGCCACAGAAAACGCGCGAAGCACTTCGGTAGAACGCTCAAACAAAGGGACGCCTGACAGGCCGCCGCCCTCAATCCTTTGCGGGTCTTTCAAACTCTCGGGACGTTCAATCGTCGTATTCGAAATGATAATCGCGTTCATACCATATGTGCGCGCTTGTTCAGTGATACGGTCAACATCGGTAAGCGCAATATCTGGCGCGACTTTTAAAAATATTGGCGCACTCGGCGCGTCGCCCGCCAAGGTCGCGCGGGCTTCAGAAATACGCCCCAAAAGAGCTTCCATTTCTTTTTCGCCTTGCAGGTCGCGCAGACCGGGCGTGTTGGGGGAGCTGATATTGACCGTGAAATAATCGGGCAGTCCCCAAAGCGCGGTCAAGCCTGCCACGTAATCTCCGACGCGGTCTGTACTGTCTTTATTTGCGCCTAAATTCGCCCCAACGATGCCCCCTCTTGTTCGGCGCGCCTCTAGGCGTTGTTTGAAAACGTCCAGACCTTCATTATTAAAGCCCATACGGTTAATCACCGCTTGGTCTTTTGTTAGGCGAAACAGGCGCGGTTTAGGGTTTCCGATTTGAGGTTTCGGCGTCACTGTTCCGCATTCAACAAACCCAAATCCTGCGGCGAGCATTGCATCTGGGGCTTCGGCGTTTTTATCAAACCCTGCCGCAAGGCCGATCGGGCTTTTGAGCGAGAGCCCTCCAACAATAACCGACAAAGCCTCTGGCGGCGTGCCAATTGCAACGGGGCCAAGGCCGAGTTTTAAGGATTTAATCGTTGCCTTATGCGCCGCCTCTGCAGGCAAAACACGAACAAGGCGTGTGGCGGCTTTGTAAAAGCTCATGACGACGTCTCACTTTTTAATGCGTTAGACTCAAATATGTAACGTCCCGCCGCGTTCGGTTTAAACATCGCAAATTTAACAATAGCTGTTAGCGGCAGGTCTGCGTACAGGTGCGGGAATTTTGCCCCGCCGCGCGAGACTTCAAATCGAATATCCTCTTTGACACGTTTCAAATCAAGCTGAGCAATCACAACATCTGTGCCATTCGTGTAATGCTTATCGAGCGTGCCTTGAACCTGATCCTCACTAGATAAATGAATATATCCATCTTGGACGTCCACAGGACTGCCTTTGAAATGTCCTTGAACTTTCAATAATTCCCATTCGTTCAATTGGAAAATTTTGTAGGCGGTCTCGTTAGACATGGACGCCAGCTCCTTCATTCGCACAACATTATAGCATTGATTAAAAAAGAGCGCACAGAATTGCACCCCCTTTCAAAGCCTAATCACGCTCAGGCGGTTTCGACTCGCAGAAGGTTTAACACACGGTCAAACCGAGTGTGACTCATAATTTTGAAAGGGAAAAAAATGCGAAAAACCGCACGGAAAGAAAGGGCCTTAAAGTCAGGCCTCATTATTGCGGGACTTGCGTCCGCCCTCCTCGCGCCTGCGACAGGTTTTGCACAGGACGCGCAAATCTCAGAACTATCCTCTATTGTCGAAAGCAATCAGGCCACGACAGCCTTTGTCTTTAACACATTGCTTTTCTTGATCGGCGGCACCCTTGTCATGTGGATGGCCGCAGGCTTTGCCATGTTAGAAGCAGGCCTTGTGCGAACGAAAAACGTATCCATGCAGTGCCTTAAAAATATCATGCTCTACTCAGTCGCAGGGATTATGTTCTGGGTCGTCGGTTATAACCTTATGTATACAGGCGTTGACGGCGGCTTCATAGGAAGCCTTAGTCCGTATAGCTGGCCAGAAGCAGGCGGCTCTGAAGGCGGAGATTATTCCGTGGCCTCTGATTGGTTCTTCCAAATGGTCTTTTGTGCGACCACGGCCTCTATTGTGTCAGGCACGCTCGCAGAACGTATTAAATTCTGGCCCTTCATTATATTCGTCGCAATCCTGACAGGCATTCTCTACCCAATTACGGGTTCATGGGAATGGGGCGCAGGCTGGCTTGACGCAAAAGGCTTCTCTGACTTTGCAGGGTCAACGCTTGTCCATTCGGTTGGGGGTTGGGCCGCATTATCCGGTGCCATAGTTCTGGGCGCACGCGCAGGCAAATACGGAAAAGACGGCAAAGTGACGCCCATGCTCGCCTCGTCTATTCCGCTCGCAACCCTCGGTACATTTATCCTTTGGATGGGTTGGTTTGGATTTAACGGCGCGTCGCAACTTGCACTTGGAACCATTACAGATGCAGCGGACGTTTCAAAAATCTTTGCTAATACAAACCTAGCAGCCGCAGGCGGTGTGGTTGTCGCGGTCATCCTGACACAACTGATTTATAAGAAAATCGACGTGACTATGGCGCTCAACGGTGCCTTGGCAGGCCTTGTGGCGATTACGGCAGAACCCCTGATGCCAAGTGCATTTGCATCAATTATTATCGGCGGCGTTGGCGGAGCAATTGTTGTCTTCACAGTGCCCCTACTCGACAAATTGAAAATTGATGATGTTGTCGGCGCGATCCCTGTTCACTTGGTCGCGGGTATCTTTGGAACATTGGTTGTTCCCCTGTCTAATCCTGACGCAACATTTGGCGTGCAACTCCTTGGTGTTGCTGCGATTGGCGCTTTCACCTTTGTCGCCTCCTTTATCATATGGTTTATCCTAAAACTTGTCTTAGGAATTCGGGTCTCAGAAGAAGATGAATATGCGGGTCTTGACCAATCCGAAGTCGGTATCCCCGCCTATCCAGAGTTTGTCAAAACATAAACCTTAAGGGTTGGGGCAGAACGCCCCGACCTAGACTTTCCCCTCGCACTTCATAGCAAATATTTAGCTTATGATACTGCGATTACCTTGCCCGGCTCACGCACATTATATGTGCAGAGTCGGGTTTTTTTTGTATAATTGTTAGGCGTTAAACTCTTGCCAACATAGCAGGCCTCTCCCTGACTCCCGCTTAAAGATACGGAGCCTTAGGCCTATCCCTAAATATCTGCCTCATAATTTGGCAAGGGGATTTCAAATATGGCAAACATACACTTTAAATCAAAACGAATACTCGGCGGGCTTGGCGCAAGTCTTTGCATGCCCATGACCGCTTTCGCGCAAACGGACAGCGTCAGTGCAGGCGATACAGCGTGGGTTTTAACGGCCACCGCCCTTGTCTTGTTTATGTCCCTTCCCGGACTGGCCTTATTTTACGGCGGCCTTGTGCGCGCGAAAAACTATCTGTCAGTTCTGATGAAAGTCTACGGCATTGCGGCCTTAGCTTCGATTGTCTGGGTTTTTGCAGGTTATTCAATCGCTTTCGGAACCGCCTCACCTTATTGGGGCGGCTTAGATAATTTATTCCTTGGCAGTTTAGAGCGCGACGCCGTATCTGGCACGATTCCTGAATCCGTCTTCCTTGCATTTCAGATGACATTTGCGGTGATTACACCTGGATTGATCGTCGGCGCCTTCGTTGAACGCGTGAAATTTTTCCCCGTTATGATCTTTACAGCCCTCTGGGTTTTGATCGTCTACGCCCCCGTTACCCATTGGATTTGGGGCGGCGGTTGGTTGTCAAACTTTGGCCCCGAAGGGCGCGCGGTCACAGATTTCGCAGGCGGTCTTGTGGTTCATGCCACGGCTGGGATTTCAGCCCTCGTCTTTGTCGCAATGCTCGGCAAACGCCAAGGCTTCCCACACGAAATCCAAGGCCCGCATCGCCCCGCCATTGTTATGATCGGCGCGTCCATGCTCTGGGTCGGTTGGTTTGGCTTTAACGGCGGCTCGCAACTCGCGGCTGACGGCGGAGCTGGCATGGCTTTGCTTGTCACACACATCGCGGCCTCTATGGGCACACTCGTTTGGATTGGCCTAGAGAGCCTCGGCGGTCGAAAGCCGACACTTGTCGGTGCCGCCACTGGGACAATTGCAGGTCTTGCCACCGTCACACCCGCGGCAGGCGTCCTTGGCCCCCAAGGCGCTATACTAATCGGTCTGGCGGGCGGCCTTGTCTGTTATTTTGCCGTAAACCTTATTCGCGTGAAATTACAATTTGACGATAGTCTTGATGTCTTTGCCGTTCACGGCGTGGGCGGTATCTTGGGCATATTAATCGCCCCAATCGTCGCAGCCCCTGCCCTTGGCGGTACGGGCGGCATAGATGCAGGCATGCAAATTATCGGGACTGTTGCCGTTGTGGCATGGTCTGCAATTGCCAGCGCAGTGATCTTATTCATCCTTAAGAAAACGTTCGGACTACGCGCGACACAAGAAGCAGAATATGAAGGTCTGGATAAAAGCCATCACGGCGAATCTGCTTATAATTAAAGACTGATACCCTTAAAGCGCCGCCCTCAGCTTAGATTGAAGTCGGCGCTTTTTATTTGACTTAATAGGAATTTTTACCTAACGCCCAAGCATGTTTTCGCATAATGATATTTGGGCCGCTATAGACCGACTGGCGTTCGTCTATTCGACCTCGGCCTCAGGTCTTGCAAAGCAAGCGGGGCTCGACCCGACTACATTTAACAAATCTAAGCGGATTACCGCCAGCGGGCGAAGCCGTTGGCCTTCGACAGAGAGCCTGTCAAAAGTTTTGGCCGTCATCGGCATGGACTTTGAAGAATTTGCGGCCTTTGCCGCCCAAAAGCCTCCGCAAGGTCCTGCCATTCCTGTTATCGGCCTTGCGCAAGCGGGCAATGACGGTTTTTTTGATGATGCAGGCTTTCCTGTCGGATCTGGATGGGACGAAGTTCGCGTGCCAGATGTGCGCGATCAAAATCTATATGCGCTTGAAATTGCAGGTGACTCTATGATGCCCGTTCTGCGCCAAGGCGACCGCGTTCTGGTCTCGCCCAACCAATCCGTGCGCAGAGGCGACCGCGTTGTTGTTCGGACAAAAGGCGGAGAGATCATGGCCAAAGAGCTTTTTAAAATGACCGAGACGACGATAGAATTGCTCTCGCTAAATCCTGAATACGAAGACCGCACCCTCAAACGCGCAGACATTCATTGGATCGCGCGGATTGTTTGGGTGTCTCAATAGACTGCGGTCAGGGTTCAGGGTTGAAGACCTTCGAGGAAATCCTCTGACATTTTTGACGCGACTTCAGGCGTGTCAAAAGCGGCTAATATGCCCGCCATTCGCGCTTTGATATCTCTGTCCATTTCCGTTTGCTCAGGGGCGTTCGCAACCCATTCCAAGAGTGCGCGTGTATGACTTGAATGCTGCTCAGGCTCTAACACACACAAAAAGGCCGCGAATGTGCTGGCGATTAAGATATCCTGTGGCGCCCCCTTTAGTGCTGAATTAAATGCCGCCATACCGTCGGCAACTGACGCGCCGTACCATTTCTGCCCATTCTTTTCGCCGGCTTTGCGGACGACGCCCAAATGCCATGCACCCAAAAGCGCATCCGCTTTGGGATTATCGGGATAGCGTTCTCGCAAGGCCTGCACGATTTCAAAGGATTTTGTCGGATATTTTTTACGCCAAGCGGTAAACACAGAGGTCGTGCGCGTCATCACCCCATATGCCAGCGCATATTGCACATGCGCGTTTTCATTATTCGGGTCGAGTTCTACTGCTTTTTCAGCCAGTAAAAGCGCGTCATGCGCGTATTTATTTAAATCTTCAAAACGCCCCAAAATCAATTGCGCCGAGAGCGCTTCGGCCGCAAGCGCGTAGCCCTCGGATGTCTTTAGGTTTTGCCCCGCCGCCATAGCTTCGGCGTACTGACCAGATCCCAACAAAGTTCGCGCAAAATCGATCGTTTCAGACGACGCGGAAAAAGCATAAAACATGGCGCACAGGCTCAACGTGCCGACTGTAGCACACCGAATTGACCTAGAGTATAAAGAGCGTCCCATAGTCCCAATATATACAGATTTCAGTCCGTGTCAGGTTTGACTTGCAGTTTTCACCTACACGTCTGTGTGAAGCGCGCCGTCCAAGGCCCGTTCGATCAAGCTGGCCGTATCCTCTGGCCCGTAAATCGCCACGAAAGACCCAAAGCGCGGCCCTTGGCTTTGCCCAAGGCAGACTTCGTAAATCGCTTTGAACCAATTGCGCAGGTTTTCAAATTCATGGTCTTTGCCGACAGAGAATATCAAAGTTTGCAAGGCTTCGCCGTCCGCTTGTTCCGCCTCTGGAACCTTGCGCAAACGTCCGACCAGATCCGACAACGCCGCACGTTCCAAATCTGTAGGGGCGCGGTAGACTTTCGCGGGTTTCACAAAGTCTTGATAATAGCGCACAGCATAACCGACCATATTGTCAAGCACGGGATAATCCGCAGGCGTCGCACCCGGCACATAGCGTTCAATAAAGCCCCACAGGATTTCAGAATCGGATGCATTCGCCGCAGAGACTAGATTTAGCAACAGCGCAAAGCTAATCGGTGTTGTGTCTTGGGGCGGATTGCCGTGATGGATAAACCAAACAGGATTGGCAATTTGCTTTTCTGGCTCTTGTCGGTGATAGGCATCAAGGTGCTGGAAATACTCATCGACCGCTTTGGGAATCACGTCAAAGTACAGACGCTTAGCCGTGCGCGGTTTTGTGAACATATAAAGCGCGAGGCTTTCGGGCGTGGCGTATGATAACCATTCCTCGACAGAAATCCCGTTGCCTTTGGATTTTGAAATCTTCTCGCCTTTATCATCGAGGAACAGCTCATACACATATTGCACAGGCGGTTCCGCACCGAGGATTTTACAAATCCGTGAATAGACAATGCCATTGGCTTGGTGATCTTTACCAAACATTTCAAAATCAACAGAGAGCGCCGCCCAGCGCATGCCAAAATCTGGCTTCCACTGTAATTTCACATGACCGCCCGTGACAGGCAAAGTCGTCTCTGTGCCGTCTTCATCATCAAATGTGACCGTGCCGGCTTTTGCATCGACGGATTTCATCGGGACATAAAGCACGCGGCCCGTTTTAGGCGAGATCGGCAGAAACGGAGAATAGGTCGCGCGACGCTCTTCGCCGAGCGTCGGCAACATGACTTTCATAATATCATCAAACCGTTCCAGCGCGCGAAGCAGGTAAGCGTCGTAATCGCCCGCTTTATACAGCTCCGTCGCGGACAGGAATTCATACTCGAACCCAAAGCCGTCGAGGAAATCGCGCAACATAGCATTATTATGCCCTGCAAAACTTTCATGGCATTCGAACGGGTCTGGCACGACGGTCAAAGGTCGCCCTAAATGCTCTGTCAGCATCTCCTGCTTTGGCATGTTACCCGGCACTTTGCGCATGCCGTCCAAATCGTCCGAGACGCAAATCAGTTTCATCGGGATTTTATTATCCGTCAGCGCCCGAAACGCATCCATGACCATGATCGTGCGAACAACTTCGCCGAACGTGCCAATGTGCGGAAGGCCCGACGGCCCGTAACCCGTTTCAAACACAACAGGGCGGTCCCCGCGATCAATCTTGCGTTTCTTTTCAATATCCAAACGACGTAAAATAAGGCGGGCCTGTTCAAAGGGCCACGCTTTAGCAGTCGTGAAATGCGCGTCTGGCATAATTCTATCCTAGAGGTGTTAGGTATTGGGTCACAGAGCGGTTAGCATTTTGGGGGGATAGGTCAAGCTATTGGGAGAGATGTATTCTCTGCAAAACTTTATCCAAAACAAATTAAATAATTCGGTAAGTTATAAAACCACGCTAAAGCACAACAATCCCTGTTAAGATATAAGACCCAAAAGAATGGATAAGAATGGATAAGAACTACAGCATTATTCTCAGCAAAGAGACATTTGAGAGATTAGGCGACTATGCAACACATTTAAAGAATGGCGGTCAATGCGGTTCAAACTTGTCCCGAATACTGTCAAATAAGAGCCTCGACACTCTAAACGCTCAAAACCTATTGCGGGCTTTGCTGAATACAAAATACCCTCGAATCTTCGCTGAATCAGGGGTTTTAGGGGATGGGTCAGATTGGACTCTAACTGAACTTGGATTGCTGGGGGATATAAGCATAGGAATGGCTGTGACGATTTATGATAATGGAGCACATCAAAATCCGCCTCTTTACGAAGACCCATTTAGGGGACATTTAGTCTACACACCCGGAGCCCTTCTAAGAAATGATCATGACTACACGCCAGCAGATTGGCTTACTGTCACGCAAAATGGTGATTTTGATGAAGAGAAATATTACCGACTTTATGAACGACGCCTCTTACCCGCTTTTCAATATATAAGCGCCAATGCAATAAACAGAGGACGTCTTGCTTTTATAACGATTCCAGGTATAGGATGTGGGCAGTTTGCGGGCCCTTTTAGAGGAGAAATGGGAGCGTTATTTAAGGCAGCTTTGTACCGTTTTCTTGACAATCATGGGCGCTCATTTTCTGGTATCAATACGGTCTATTACGACCCCTACAATGAATGCGTAAATGAGACTGACCATATAAACGGTATTAATTTTATGGTTAGGCCTTTAGTCCCTACCAATGCAGGTAAAAGCCAATTGTGTAAACCTCGTTTACTAGGCGGTAATTTGGGTGATTTTTCTGAGTGTGAGCTTTATAGTTTTGTCGCATGGGATCATGTTTCATGGCCCGGCAATGATTATTATGTTGGTGACCGCATGACAGATGACGGGGTCAAGGCAGCGGCTACGGACACCATGTATGTGATGACGGGTGTGAGGGGACACTATTCTAATACACAAAAAAGATACATTCCGCCGCTAAATTACACCAATTGGAATGAGGTCATAAGTCAAAATAATATCGTATTGCGCGTGACGGATAATGTGTTTGTTTATTGATCCTACTGGTATAATTTAGGTTTTGTCTACTGGCTCTCTTAGCCTATATCTAAGTCTGAGACATTAACGTAGACAATAGACATGTTTATCGCAGGTTCAAAACTATAAAAATTTTGTATCATGTCGATATAACCAGATCCAAAACTGCCACCCCACCCTAAATTCTCTTTGACCCGCACCCTGTCCCTATGGCACATCGTCTTTGACTTGCGGCGGACGTGACATGCCGTATATAGAATTCTACACGCGCGTGAGCTATTACGGCTTTAACGAGACCATTTTAAGGAGACCGTCATGGCCGATTTATTAACACTGGAATCCCTGTTTACCCTGCTAATGCTGATAATGCTGCAAGCGGTGCTGGGATTTGACAACCTGCTTTATATTGCGATTGAGAGTAATAAGGTCGGCGATCCTAAGGCTGCGAAGAAAGTCCGCACTTGGGGCATTGGCCTTGCAGTTGTCTTCCGTATCGTCCTGCTTGTGATTATTGTGCAATTGATTACGGCGCTGGCCAAACCGCTCTTTGCGATAAGCCTGACCAATATATTAGAGGGGGAATTCACCCTTCAAGCGCTTGTGACCCTTTTTGGCGGCGCGTTTATTATCTATACGGCGATCAAAGAAATCCGGCATTTGCTCATCGTCGACCATATTGAACATTCCGAAGGGTCTGGTCGTCGCACAGTCGGTCAAGCGATTGCCTTGATTGTTTTGATGAACCTTGTGTTCTCATTCGATTCCATCTTGTCGGCTATGGCGATTGCGTCTGAAAAGACAGCAGACGGTGTTGTCTACCAAGTGCCCCTTATGGTGATTGCGATTGTCCTGTCGGGTATCGCGATGATTTTAATGGCCGATGCCGTGACAGAGTTTTTGAAAAAGAACCGTATGTACCAAGTGCTCGGCCTCTTCATTCTCTTCCTCGTCGGTGTCTTGCTTGTAACAGAAGGCGCGCATTTGGCGCATTTGAAAATCTTTGGCTTCCCGATTAACGCCATGAGCAAGTCGAGCTTCTATCTCGTCATTGGTGTTTTGATTGTGACAGACGTCTTGTCCAACCGTTACCAAAAACGCCTTTGGGCCCAGCGCGAAGCGGAAATCCTCGGCGCGAATACATCACAAGACGGCCTTGCCGCTGTGAATAAAGTCATGGGCAATAAGGACACTGACACAGTCGGTCACTAATGCCTAAAATTGACATGGACACGGTTCCCGAGACATCGGGAACCACTTACCCCGCGCCCTACGGTGCGCCGTGTAAAGATCGTTTGAAACGCGCCGTTGGCGACGTAGGCGGCCTTTCACAGTTTGGGGTGATGCACGTCACCCTGAAACCTGACGTCTGGTCATCGCAACGCCATTACCACAGCGCGGAAGACGAATTCGTTTATATCATTAGCGGTCATCCGACCCTGATTGATGATGACGGCGAAACACAGCTCTCCCCCGGCGATATGACCGCCCATCCCGCAGGCGATGGGAACGCGCATCACATGATCAATAAAACTAATGCGGATGTTGTCTTTATGGTTGTCGGCACGCGCGCACCTGAAACCGATCACGCGCTTTATCCTGATATAGATTTAGATTTACCCGCGAATGGGACGGCAAAGCGTGTGCAGACGCGTAAGGACGGCACGCCGTATTGAGGCGATCCTTCGAGTCCCGACGCTCCGCGGCGCCTCAGGATGAGGTACAAGGTCTACCCTAATACGTCCGTCATCCTAGGGCTTGACCCTAGGATGACGAATACAGCGCTAGTTCTGTTATTCCGCAAATGATGCGGGATCAAATCTTGAGTACAATTATCAAATTTAAGGACTGACCTCATCCTGAGGACGCGCATGGCGCGTGGACTCGAAGGATGTACGGCTTGGTCTAAACCCGTTCAGGGATTGGACACACAATGCCCGTCGGGCCGTGCGTGCAATAACCTTGCGGGTTCTTCGCGAGGTATTGCTGATGATAATCCTCGGCCGTGAAATATTTCGGCGCGGGTGCGATTTCTGTTGTAACTTTGCGTCCATAGGCAGCTTCGTAACGGCTCGCGGCGTCTTTGGCCGCAATTTCTTGAGCGTCGGAATAAGTGAATATAGCACTGCGATATTGCGAGCCGCGATCATTCCCTTGGCGGTCACCCTGTGTCGGATCGTGATTTTCAAAAAACACTTTCAGGATTTGATCAAAGCTTATGATCTTAGGATCAAAAACAACATGGACGAGTTCCGCATGGCCCGTTTTACCCGTGCACGTCAATTTGTAATCGGGGTCAGGGTGGGATCCGCCGCCATAACCCACAGACGTCACATATACGCCGTCTAATTTCCAAAAAATCCGCTCCGCGCCCCAAAAACACCCCATCCCGAGCAAAGCTTGCTCTGATCCTTCTGGATACACGCTAAACATATCCGCGCCGTTTACATGGTGCTTTGTAAGTGTCGTCAACATTGTAACATTCCTAACTTTTCGGCCTCTTCGTTTAGGCCCTATTTATATACCGCGTTCTGCACCAATAAGGGCATCATCGCGTTTGCAATGAGCTCCGCCATCATAACGGCTTTTTGCGTTGTATCTATGTGGGATTGCTTCACTTCGATTGCAAGATGGCGAAGGTTTCGCGGCGCAACATGTTCATCAATCGTGTAGTTCAAATCATAGGCCGAATAGGGCTGATTGATTTCAACTTGAAAATCTGGCCGTTGCTTTTTCATTTCTTTAAGAAACGAATCGGCCGAGGCTTCGTCATGCCGCGTCAAAAGTCCAATATCTGTCGCGCGTTCGTCCCCCGTCAAAGGGTGATCTGTAAAACTATGCATCGACACAATAAAAGGGTCAGACAAGCTTTCTAATTTTTGTCCAAGTTCCATATGATAGGGCATATAAAACTGGTCTATTCGGGCCTGTCGTTCTGCATCGGTTAGACCTTGATTGTCTGTAATTACGGTTCCGTCGCTCTCTGGCGGAATAAGCCCTACCGCATTCGGGGCGCGGTTCAAATCAATGACTAGGCGCGACACACCTGCAATTAAACCCCCGCATTGAAAGCGCTCGCAAAGTTTGCGTATGAGTGTTTCCGTACCAATATCCCACGCAATATGCCGCATTAAATCTGCGCCAGAGAGGCCTAAATTATTAAATTCAGGCGGGATAAATTTCGACGCATGGTCGCCAAATATAAATAACGGAATGTCCGATTTTTCAGGTACTGCGGCAAAAGCAGGGATTTCAGTTTCTAAATTCCGAGTCATGTTCACACTCTATGTTTCTATATTTGTCGTTTTAACAAAGACAAATATCCTCATAATATAAAAATTAACAATGGCGAGGCCTGTCATAATTATAAGGTAAGTCATCGCATTATGATCCACTGTACCCGTTGAAAAACGCCCCAATAGGAAGCTTCCGATCAACATATTCGCAAGGTTTAATAAAATAAAGCGAATGATGTGACGCGGTTCGGGTGTGTCTGTTTTAAACACGACCTCTTTCATGAATATAAAATAGAGCACAGCGGTAAAACATCGTGTCATCAAGAACGCAATAGACGGCGCAAAGAGCAGGCCTAGCGATAAAAAAATTGTAAAATCTAAAAGCGCTATAAGTGGCGCCACAAAGGCAAACCGCAAAAATGCAAAATAGATCAAAGTCGAATCCATAAATGGTTTGAAATGCGATGAAGGATTACCCGCCTCGTAAATTGTCGCAATCGGGATTTGGGTCACCCGTGCCGTGCGGGCCGCTTTCAATAGACAGACAAGTTCAAAATCATACCTATCAGATCTAATATTTCGAAAATCGTTAAACAAGCTTTGCGGGATAACTCGCAATCCTGACTGCGTATCCGCAATCCATTTACGCGTTAAGAGGTAGAACACAAACCGTGTGATCATATTCCCAATTTGACTTCGGAAGGGTACATTTTTATCAAAGCTTCGAACCCCTAACAAGAACCCTGTTGTCGTATGTGCTTCAGATACAAGCTTATTTATATCTTCTAAACTGTGCTGACCGTCTGCATCTGCCGTACAGAGAAACATTGCATTATGATCTTGAGCATATTTCAAGCCTGTTTTTAGTGCAGCCCCTTTGCCACAGTTATGAGGATGCCTCAGCACGGTGACATGTGGGAGTGTCTCGCACTCCGCAAAGACTTTTGCGCTCTCATCAGAGCGAGACCCATCATCAACAATGACGAGCGGAACGTTCACAGCCTGCTCCGTCTGCTCACGCAGAGATTTGACGAGTATTAGCAAAACACCGTCGGGTTCAAATGCAGGAATTACGATCATTAGACGCGCAGTGTTAATCTTGAGCGAGCGTCCTGTCTATGTAAATGACGACACCGAGTAGCGCCAGCGGCATGAGCGGAAGCAGATACCGCATATGCGCAACTAACAAAAAGGACGGCACAACCAGAGCAAAGTAACACAAATGGCGCATATCAATTTTTAAATAGTGTTTAAAAAAGTTATAAAATCCAAAACCATGAAGTATAACTAAAATTGTTCCTATGAAGACTGCGAATTGCGCTTCTAAGTCGAAGGGGAAAAAATATGTACCGAAATGGGTGAACGCACCCTCTCGAAAACCTAAGAGTAAAAGTAAGTGAGAGATGAAGATTAACAGCCCCGATATTATGTAATTTAAGATCGTCACGGGTGTTTCCACAAAGCTCAAAAAGTATGTCATATTAAGGGGGTAATTTTTTGAAGATTCCCAAAAGGAAATCGCGTAATTTTCCTCGGGAATTTGCGAGACGGTAAATACAGCCACAAGGCTTACCAATGCGATAAGCATCGGCTTTATCCAAGAGGCTTGCGAAGACAGTGACCGCGATCTTACATTTCTAAAAATCTCATACAGATAGAAGGCGATAAACATGATAGCGGCACCGTTTCTAAAGCCCGTCAGCAGGATAAAAATTATATCCCAATGAAGGGCAATTTTTTGGTTTTGAAGAATCCGTATATATAGAAGCAAGACTGCTAAACAGGCAAAAACCATTGTATCCAGCCGCGCGTGATACAGGCCCATATAGGGATGAAGGGCCATTAAAAGTACAAAAATAATCAGAGGTTTTCGCGAAACAATCTGTGACGCCAAATATATAAAACCAATATCTTTTATCGAGTTCAAAGCAAATGACAGTAATATCGGCAGAAGTGTATCAATGCGTTTGATATCCATCACACATAATAAGCCACTAAATAATCCGTTTGGAGAGCGTAAATTACACGTTACATATACAGCGGTATCACCCGCTTTTAAACTATTTGTCAAAGGGTCCATATAGGCGAAATATGTTCGCCCAAAAACATCCGGTAAGATATTTATCAGTAAAACGACAACAATGATTTTGATTGGCAAATAAAGACAAAATGCCGAAAAGAGAAACGTTTTGGCTTTCATTCATTCTCGCCCTTTAATGAGCACAGCCCAAAACTAGCACCGACATTTTATCGATAGCATCACGTTAATTTAGGAAACCCTATACGTAAAGGCTAGGAAATATAAAAGTTATGTCTGCGTGTGCAGCCCGTATACAAAGATTTGAAATATAATATGTGATTTTCAATAAACGACTTTCCAGAATGCTACGTTGGAAATACTAAGGTCTGGTGATTATCAGGATTCAAAGTGGTTTAAAGTGCACAGCGCGCACACTTTGTGCACAAACTTTTTAAAATAAAGCGTGCGCTTTTCTTAAACCGCTTTATACACCTCACATAGGCACCGAGGTGAGGTGGCCGAGCGGTTTAAGGCGCACGCTTGGAAAGCGTGTTTAGGTTTGTAGCCTAACGTGGGTTCGAATCCCATCCTCACCTCCAGTGCTTTTCACACTGATATTAGACGGTTTGCTTTTATCGCTTTGGAAATCTGAAGCTAAAGCGAGCGGGCGATCACTTCTTTCATAATCTCGTTTGCACCGCCGTAAATGCGTTGCACGCGCGCAATGTGAACCGTGGTTTTAAGCTCCGCGAGCATGTGTCGCGTGGTTTACGCCTCAAACAATTTCTGTTCAAACACGGTGCGGTCTTTGGTATATTCAATTGTCATTTTCAGGGCGTTTTCCATCGCTGCGACGCCACAGACGCCGAGCAAGATACGCTCATATGGCAGGTCATACATAAGCTAGAAAAACCCCTTCCCTTCAACACCACCGAGCAGGTTCTTTGCGGGGATGCGCACATCATCAAAGAACAGCTCGCACGTATCTTGGCCCTTTTGGCCAATTTTACCTATGATTTTCCGACTTGAAACTCTTTCAGGTCTTTGGTCTCAACAAGGCTAATCGACATGCCGTGCGCGCGTTCGCTTAGGTCTGTTTAACAATCAACACCAATAAGCCCCGCATTATAGCCGTTGGAAATCCACGTCTTTTGAGCCGTTGATGATATAATCATCCCCGTCGCGCACAGCCGTCGTGCGGATGGATTGCAAATCAGACCCAGCGCCTGGTTCCGACATAGCGATTGCGCCGATCAATTCGCCCTTGGCCATTTGCGGCAGGAACGTGTGCTTTTGATCTTCTGTGCCGCGGTTTAAAACGTAATTGGCGACGAGTGTATGCACCATTGAGTCAAAGGAGTTATAGCCTTACCCCAGAACTCTTCGGCCATGATCGCCTCATGACGAAAGTCCACGCCCATGCCGCCATATTCTTCAGGGATGTCTGTGCAGAGAAACCCCATTTGGCCCGCTTTTAACCAAAGGGATTTATCCATATATTGCTGCACTTTCCAGGCTTTATCATTCGGTACGACTTCGGCTTGGACGAATTTCTGAACGCTGTCTCTGAACATTTCCAGATCGCTGTCCATCCAGCGCGGTTTTGTCAGGATACTCATTTTGTGGCGCCAATCCGAGGTCAACACCAACAATTTCGCCAATAATTCTGAGCGTGTTTGAAATATCTTTGGGGTGCATCGCATTCTCAAACGACTGGACTTAGTCCCATCGTCCCGCAAGCACTTTGGGCGAAAACCCTGCTGTGGGGTCAAATCGTGCGCCTTGGGTTTGTTCCCAGCGCAAGCGCGACACCCAGCCGCCACCGAGGTCAAAGATCTGACCTGTATCCGTAGTGGTTTCGTGCGTCAGAAAAGTCGCGAGGGGCGTCACGACTTTTGGATCCAAAACTTCGAGCATTGCAGGCGGCATCACAGATTCCGTTAAGCGCGACGCCGCAATCGGTGCGATTGTATTGACTAAAATATTTTTGCTACGACCTTCAATAGAAAGCGTATTTGCAAGCCCGACTAAGCCGAGCTTTGCAGATGAATAATTGGCCTGTCCGAAATTCCCGTAAAGCCCCGCCGCAAAGGTCGTCATAATCTCACGACCGAACGTGAGCTTCGAAAACCTTATTGGGCTGACACTGAAAAGGGCGAGAACGAGGCGTCTTGAAACGAGGTACGGGTAAATAGCGTAGAGTCTAAAAATCCTTACTGATTGTTTGAAGCGTTTCCATAAATCGTGATAAGGCAAGAGACGAATTCAACGAAACTACCATCAGGTTGTCTATGTCCCTCCCAACTGCGCCGAACCCTTGGAAAATCCATTCAAAAGAGTCGCACTTTGATACGCCTTGGGTGCGGGCCGATATGTACCAAACGACGAGTCCCGCTGGGGCGCCGTATGAATACGGCTATATTCATTTCAAGAATAAAGCGGTCGGCGTTGTCGCTTATGAAAATGGTTTCGTTTGGCTCGTCGGGCAGACGCGATTTCCGTTGCGGGCCTATTCTTGGGAAATTATTGAGGGCGGGTGTCCAGAGGGCGAAGACCCTTTTAATGCGGCCACGCGCGAGTTGAAAGAAGAGACGGGTATTACGGCCGACGCAATGGTCCCGCTCTTTGATATACATCTCTCGAACGCGTCGACTGATGAATGGGGACGTGTTTACCTCGCCACAGGTCTGCATTTCGGCGAGAGCGAATTAGAAGACACAGAAGATATTACGGTTTTAAAAATCTCTCTGGATGATCTTTATAAACATGTCGAGGCAGGCGATATCACCGATAGCTTGACCGTCTCTGCAACGTATAAAATGATGTTGATGCGCGCACTCGGCGAATTGCCCGATAAGACATGACCCATTTTGACGTCATTATAATTGGCGCGGGGGCGGCGGGCCTGATGTGCGCGGCACGGGCGGGCCAAAGAGGCCGTCGCGTTTTAATGGTCGATCACGCAAACAAACCCGCAGAGAAAGTTCGTATCTCTGGCGGCGGACGCTGTAATTTTACCAATATTCATTGCACGCCGAAAAACTTCATTTGTGAAAACCCGCATTTCGCGAAGTCCGCTTTGTCGCGTTATACGCCCCAAGACTTTATTGATCTGGTCGAGCGCTACGATATTGCGTGGCATGAAAAAACTAAGGGGCAACTCTTTTGCGACGGCAAATCCCAACAAATCATTGATATGCTGATTTCCGAGTCTGACAAAGTCGGCGCAGAACTTTGGCTCGGTACAGACGTGTTGGATATTGCAAAGAAAGAGGCGAGTTTTGTTGTGACGACTTCGCGCAATACGTTGACGTGCGAAAGTGTTGTTATCGCGTGCGGCGGGCCGTCCATTCCAAAAATGGGCGCGAGCGGGTATGGCTATAAAATCGCGGAACAATTTGGGTTGAGCGTCATCACGCCGACCCCTGCCCTTGTGCCGCTCACATTTACCGACGGTTTGAAAGAACAAATGAAAGCCCTGTCAGGGGTCAGTGCGGATTGCCATGTCCACCATAAAAAGACTGTGTTTGACGAAGCACTCCTGTTTACTCATCGCGGCCTGTCTGGCCCTGCAATATTGCAAATCTCGTCTTACTGGCAAGCAGGCGATCCGATCACGATCAATTTCGCACCTGACGTTAGGTTATTTGACGCGCTGAAAATCGCGCGAGATGAAACCCCGCGTCGTAGCCCTGCCAATTGGTTGTCGCAATATCTCCCCGCGCGACTCGCGGCCATGATTGCCAGCGGGTTTAAACAAGAACGCCTCGCGGATATGGGGGATAAAACCCTCCGTAATCTTGGTCTTATGGTCAATGAATGGATGATAAAACCCGCAGGGTCTGAGGGCTTTCGTACCGCCGAAGTCACACGCGGCGGTGTCGATACCAACGCCCTCTCGTCCAAAACAATGGAGGTCAAATCTGTCCAAGGCTTGTATTTTATCGGCGAGGTCGTCGACGTCACGGGCCACTTAGGCGGGCATAATTTCCAATGGGCTTGGGCCAGCGGTGTCGCCTGCGGCGACGCAGTTTAAACCAAATTGTTTAAACCAAACTGTTTAAACTAAACCATCCCATAAAAGCTTCACACCCACGACGAAAATCAACCCGTATAAAATACGGTAGAAAAGCTGTTGATTGATACGATTTAGCAGCCAGACCCCGATGAGAACTCCGATGGGGGCGAGCGGGATAAGTATGAGGGACGTTGTCAG
>Ga0209185_1001530_pt1 | contig 19696 bp, 6 predicted proteins | sample SidtaG_2_FD_187425 | JGI IMG/M metagenome (GOLD analysis project Ga0209185, IMG submission 187425) | Marine algal microbial communities from Sidmouth, United Kingdom - Sidmouth_Asex2 metaG (SPAdes) (version 2) | ecosystem: Host-associated > Algae > Red algae > Unclassified | place: Sidmouth... | reverse complement strand
TTTCAGATCCTAATCCACCTGATTGCAGCACATCATTTATAGATTACTTTCTTGACGATGATGGCATGGCAAGTAGAAGCACATTGGATATTAATGATAGTGTGAGTGATGCTTGCAGCGTAATAGAAATTACTGAGGAGACATTTAACCTTGATTGTACTTTCGTCGAACTGGGCGAAATTTCAACAGGGATAGAAGTAAGAGACTTAGTTGGAAATGTTATAAGTTGTGACTTAGTTTTTACGGTTAGAGACACAATTTCCCCCGTATGCAATACCCAAAATATAACACTTGATTTATTGCCAGAAGGCAATGTTGTAGCATCTCCTTCTGATTTTATTGGTGAAAGTTTTGACAACTGTTCTCTTATAGTCAATGATAATCCCTTTGAATATTCTTGCGAAGACATAGGCGTTCAAGAAGTTCGATTTGATATCAGCGATTCCAGTGGAAATAGTACCAGTTGTAGCATACAAGTGACGATTACTGATGACAATTCAGTTTGTACTATTGATGAGTGCAGTACTTCCTTCACCTGGTCACAATCAGAATCATGCTATGACTTAGAGTTTTTCAGTTCTAACGATGGTGTGTCCGATTTAGCTACTTATCAGTGGCTGGTTGATAGACAAATCATTAGTGAATCTCCGAATTTTAATTTTACACCTGATAGACTGACTGGAACAGAAGTATGTCTACAATTCACTGATGGAAATTGTGAAAGTCAATTCTGTGATACTATTAACTTGGAGCCAAGCCTCCCTCCAAACTTTGAAGGTGGTTGCTCTGATCAGAGTTTTATAGCTGACCCAGTTAGCTGCGAGTTTTCAGATTTTACACCTGATGTATTTGCATTCAGTAGATGTGATGAAGGAGAAATAACACTAAGCTATTCAGGAAATGATGAACTTGATATCTCTTCTCCGTGGCCAATAGGCATAACAATTGTTACGGCGACAGCTACTGATTCTTATGGCGTATCTAATACTTGTGATTTCTCAGTTGAAGTCATTGACCAAACCGATCCAATATGCATCCAAGAGGATATCGTAATTCAAACTACTGATCAAGATGAAACAGTTGTAGAGTTTGAATTAATGATTGATGACTGCTCGCAAGTCAGCATAGAAGATTGCAGCCATGAATCCGGTGATGTTTTCCCCTGCGGAACCACTGAAGTAAGCTGTATGCTTGTTGATGAATTTGGCAACAGTTCTGAATGCATCTTTAATGTAGTGGTCGATTGTGGATGTCCCACATCCTTCACATGGTCACAATCAGAATCATGCTATGACTTAGAGTTTTTCAGTTCTAACGAAGGCGTGTCCGTTTTAGCTACTTATCAATGGGTAGTTGATGATCAATTGGTCGGTGAAGGTCAAAATTTACTGTTTACTCCAAGCAGACTATCTGGAACAGAAGTATGTCTACAATTCACTGATGGAAATTGTGAAAGTCAATTCTGTGATACTATTAACTTAGAGCCAAACCTTCCTCCAGATTTTGAAGGTGGCTGCTCTGATCAAAGTTTTACAGCTGAGCCAGTTAGCTGCGAGTTCTCCGATTTTACACCTGATGTATTTGCATTCAGTAGATGTGATGAAGGAGACATAACATTAAGATATTCAAGAAGTGATGAACTTGATATCTCTTCACCATGGCCAATAGGTATAACCATGGTTACGGCGACAGCTACTGATTCTTATGGCGTGTCTAATACTTGTGATTTTTCAGTTGAAGTCATTGACCAAACCGATCCAATATGTATCCAAGAGGATATCGTAGTTCAAACCACTGATCAAGATGGAACAGTTGTAGAATTTGAATTAATGATTGATGATTGCTCGCCAGTCAGCATAGAAGAATGCAGCCATGAATCCGGTGGTGTTTTCCCCTGTGGAACCACTGAAGTAAGCTGTACCATTGTTGATGAATTTGGTAACAGTTCTCAATGCATCTTTAATGTAGTGGTCGATTGTGGATGTTCCACTTCTTTCACCTGGACACAATCAGAATCGTGTTATGACTTAGAGTTTTTCAGTTCTAACGAAGGTGTGTCCGATTTAGCTACTTATCAATGGTTGGTTGATAAACAAATCATTAGTGAATCTCCGAATTTTAATTTTACACCTGATATAGACTGACTGGAACAGAAGTATGTCTACAATTCACTAATGAAAATTGTGAAAGTCAATTCTGTGATACAATTAACTTAGAGCCAAGCCTTCCTCCAGATTTTGAAGGTGGCTGCTCTGATCAGAATTTTATATCAAATTCAAGTACTTGCGACTTTAGAGATTATAGACCAGAACTAACAGCATTCAGCACATGTAGTTCAGAACTTCTGATCGTCAATTATACAAGAAGCGATGAAAAGCCCATTACTTCACCTTGGATTCCAGGAACCACATCTGTTACTGCAAGTGCTGTTGATTCATATGGACTAGAAAGTACTTGTTCTTTTGACATCACAATCGTAGATGTCGAACCACCTGAATGTACTCAGGAAGATATCATCATCGAAGCTGACTTTAGAGAAGAAGGCATCAGCGTAAGTTTTGAAAGCCCTACTGATCTTTGTTCTTTCTTGAGTACTGAAGAGCCAAGCCATGCTTCTGGAGATTTATTCCTCTGTGGTAGCACAGAGGTGAGCTATTTACTAAGTGATGCTTTTGGAAATACTTCTTTTTGCGAATTCAATATCGTGGTAGAATGCACTACTGATGGATGTTGTCGATCTGAAACAGATTTTCAAGATAACACGAATAAAGATATGACTTTATCTGCGCAATTCGACAGTCAAGGAAATTGTAATATGGATTACACTTTACCTGCACTGAGTGAGTGTCAATTCGCTACATCGATAGTATGGGGAGACGGCACTATATCTACTGGCATGTGGGCCAATCTAAATGTACTAAAACATAATTACACCAATTCAGGTGATTACTCCATTTGTGTTGATTTTCAAGAATTTGGAGATGATAACGTATGTCATCAAAATCAAAAATGCATCGATATAAATATTGGTTCTGAATGCACCATAAAGAAATCTATAAACAGTAGCAATTTAGATAAGTTAGTTATAATAAGTCCCAACCCTACATCAGGATTAATAAATATAAACATTGATCATGCTGAATTTAATGAGACCCTTGTTTCGATGAATGTATATGATATATCTGGAACTCTACTATTAAGCCAGTCAGCACCAACAAAGGACATAACCCAAACTATGGATTTATCAGACTTTGGAGCTTCACTATATTTACTGAGAATAGAATTTTCAAATGGTATTTATATAACCAAGAAAATCCTCTTATTATGATGCTTAGAGAACTACTATCAATATTACTCATAATTATTGGGGCATCTGTTTTCTCATATGCACAACAAGTGTTTATTCAGCCACCAATTACTAATGATAGGTGCACAACAATATCCGAATTGTATTCTGTCAACATAAATAATTTTGAATCAAGCCCTATTCAGTGTGCGATGCAAGTTCAAGTTAATTATGCAGGATCTAATTTCTCTAATGGTGTTATTGCCAGGGGAAGCTTAGAAGGTGCGCCAGTCTTTATTCTCAATCAAGGTGGAACCCAAATTAGTACAAGTAATATAAATCAATTCTTTCCTATTAGAAGTTTAGAATATTTTGATCCAAGTTTCCAAAGCTATGCGGACCAAACATCTTGCTTACCTCCAGGAGAATATGAAATCTGTATCTCACTTTTTTCATTGAATGGTCAAAGCATTAATTTTACAGATCAAATTGCACAAACTTGTTTTAATAGGGTTATAGAAAATGACAATAATATTTTTCTAGTTTCGCCATTTAATGAGCAAAGCATTAATACAATCCTTCCTGTATTTTCATGGACACCTATTGTTGATATTGGAGCGAATAGTAATTATACGCTACAGATTGTACAAGTTTTAGAAGGTCAAACCTCATTTGAGGCATTCAGATCTAATCCTCTGGTTTTTGAAGATTCTAATATTAGATCGACATTCTATCAGTATCCTATTGCGGCAAGGACTCTTGACCCATGCGCCAATTATGCTTGGAGAGTGAACTACACAGAATCAAGAGGCTTCAATACGTTTAATCAAGCAGAAGAAATACTTATTACTTCCGAGTTGTGGAAATTTAAAACATCATGTGATGATAATATTGTAAAGATTATACCAGATGAAATACAACCACCTCAATTGATTAATCCTAACAATCGACAGGTAATCGTAAATACCCGAGGTAAATTAGTATTTCAGTGGAATGAAGTTGATTCTCAAGCTGATTTACCTATCGAGTATCGGCTGAGAGTTGTTAAAAGAAATGAGCAACAAAATTATAATGATGCCATCATTAATAACAGCCCTATTCTGACAACAAACATATCTGATAATAATTATTATGCTTGGAATTACCCCAATGATTTACAGTTTTCTGATCAACTCATATGGACTGTTGTGCCATATGATAGAGAAGGCAATCAACTGTTCGCAGTCAATGAACTAGAAATATTTAGCTTTTCATTTGAAGATCAGGAAACTGAAGCTGATTGTCCGCTAAAGCTCAGTCAACCTGAATTAATTTCTTCTGACTACAATGATGTCACTGAGAGTTGGCTCTTGAAATTCAGCAAACCCAAAGAAACTATAACTAAACAGAAATCACTTATTTCAAAGTTAAAATTTGGGAAAAAGAGCTATTCCATTTCACCTTATATAAGTGATTTGAAAATTAATGTTACATCTGATCAATATGAAATTAGAAATGAATTTAGTAAAGGTGACCTAATATATGTTGAGCTATCACCAAGTAATCGTAATAAAATTAGAGAGAAAGAAAATGTAGTTATTAGTTTCTTTAAAACTATTGATTCTAGTGACGGTATTTGTATGAGTTCGGTTGATGCCAATCTTGAGATCGAAGGAGCAAAACTCGATGTTGATGAATGTGATGCAATCATTCGTAATTTTGATTTAGAATCTATGAATTTTTTTGAAGGAGAATTACCAGATTTTGATAGAATTAAAGGGTTTTTTAATCCAAATTTTGAATATGATATTTATCCACCTTCAGGCTATGTGGTAATATCAGAGAAAATTACACTTAATCGAATCCATACGAATCCAATCCCATTAAGGTTTTCTCAGTTCCCAGATTCACCAACTAAAAGTAAATACATTATTGCTCCTGATTGGGATAAATATCCTGATCCTATTTCTGTACTGTCTTCTAATTTAGTAAACTTTGAGGTAGAAGCTTGCCTTCAAATCATCTGTAAGAATGATGCTACAAATAAAGAATGTATTGCAGAAAAATGTATTCCCATCATTCATAATGGAGCAGCTCTTGAGTTGCCAGAGCTAACAAAATTAGAAGTCATACGAGATTTTCCAAAATTAGAACCTGACAATTCCATACTTGTCGAACTTGATATAGAAGACAATGCCTTAGACTTTCCTGATTATGATATTGAGTATGGCAAACTTGTATTTGAGACAACCGATGCATCAATCACTTTAGAAGTTGTAGAGCGTGATGAAGGCTCGCATACTTACAAGATACTGCCAAAAGATCCTGCAACTTTAGAAACGATAGATCTTACTGTTGTTGATCTTGATAATACTGCACTAGAGATTAAAACAAGTTTCGATTATAATATACTCGACAAAGATGATCCAGGGAGTCTTCCTGTCTTAGAATTGGACACGAGTATTATATTACCTCTAATTCCAATTGGTAATCTATGTGAATTACAAATTACAGTTTTTAATCGCAAAACAGATACTTATCCATTTATCTCTGGAGAATTGGTGAATACTGACAACGATACGATTAAAGACGGTTTCAAACTAGACTTTTCAATAGATACAAGAGAGCAACCGAATAGGACCGACTTATACCAACAAAATCATAGAGTAGATTTTACAATTAATAGCTCATCTATACCAATACAAATCGATACAATTACAAAAGCAGGTAGGGTGCAAACATATGCTATTGTTCCTGATTGGGGTAATGTCCCACAAAATGAAAGAGATATTAATGCCATTTCATTTGATATCAAAGCATGCCTAAGAATAGACTTTAATGATATTAATGCTAATACGAATTGTACGCAAGTGCGATGTATCGATATTTTAAATGTTGGTGATAATACAGAATCAAATACAGATTGCAGTATAGAAATTCAAGACTTTTCATTATCAACAGAGTTCGAAGAAGGAAACTTAAATTTCTTGCAATTTGCAGAACCGCAATCAGAATTTTTCTTCCATACTTTCAATCGACAGTTAAGTTATAACGATGGTGATCCAGATTATTCTACAAAGATCCATGATGTAGTTTTTGAAACTATCGAATCAAATATTCCTCTAATCCATACATCGATAAATAATTCTTCAACTGAATATGCAACGATACCTTTGTGGGAAGAATCATTTGATGTTGTAACTAAACAAGATATCTTTTACAAGGCTTACGCTTGTTTTTCTGCAGACCTTATGTATAAGGAAGGGACCAATGAGGAAGAGTATGTGTGCCCCATAGATTCTTGTATGATTATTGAGTTTGTAGGTAGTAATGTTTTAAATGACGAAACAGAAAGTGATACAGATTGCAATCTAGAAATCCAAGACTTTTCAGTATCAACAGAGTTCGAAGAAGGAAACTTAAATTTCTTGCAATTTGCAGAAACACAATCAGAATTTTTCTTCCATACTTTCAATCGACAGTTAAGTTATAACGATGGTGATCCAGATTATTCTACAAAGATTTATGATGTAGTTTTTGAAACTATCGAATCAAATATTCCTCTAATCCATACATCGATAAATAATTCTTCAACTGAATATGCAACGATACCTTTGTGGGAAGAATCATTTGATGTTGTAACTAAACAAGATATCTCTTACAAGGCTTACGCTTGTTTTTCTGCAGACCTTATGTATAAGGAAGGGACCAATGAGGAAGAGTATGTGTGCCCCATAGATTCTTGTATGATTATTGAGTTTGTAGGTAACAATGTAAATAATCAGAATTCAAACTGTTCATTAATTGTAGACTTTACTATTGAAAAAGATCAGAACGATATACATATATTTACTTCAGCTCTGGCCAATAAAGACCCCAATTATGAATATGATTATGAATGGTCATTTTCTGATGGTCAGTCTGCAATTGGAGAGTCTACTATAAATAGTTTTCTTGAACCGCTTGAACAAAGTGCAACATTAAGGGTAGTAGGTCCAGATCAATATGGAAATATATGTGAAGACGAATTAACAAAAAGTTTAAATATAAGACCTGGATGTGACTACCAAGCTTGCAGTCCAAGTTGCGGAACATTACTTAATGCATCACTTAAGGTAAATGATATAATTAAGCTCTGTGGTGGTCTAGAAGTAATTGTCACTAATCTTTCTTCAGGTAGTGCTTCTAATGCTTCAGGATCTGGTATAGTACGAATACCTTGGTTGCTTTCAGATCTAGAGGTAGCGTTTTCTAATATTAGCATTAATAGTAATTATGAATTATGTGATGGAGAAATTTTAGCTAAAGAATATGACACAGCACCTACATTGCCACAAGATCTAGCTACTAATGTTGCTCTCGGACTTTTAGATGGACAACTCACGGCAGTAGATAATTACATAGATGGGCTTGATATAAAATCTATTCCCAAAGATGTAGTTATCGATGCAGCTCAAGATCAAATCACTAACATAAGAGTACCCTTAGGTTTTAATAATGTTGAATCAGATACTGTAGAAACAAATAAGACAAACTACACATTAGCAATTTCAGAGTTCAAGTTTACTCCTGGACAGAATTACCTTCAAGCATTTGCAGCTGTAGAACTAAACAATGAGGATATAACTTTCAATGGCAGGTTATACTTTAAGTCTGATAATTTTTTCTTTAATGCTACTGGTCCAATTCTTAATACAGGGAATTCACCAGATCTAGGATTTGAAATATTACGACCTACCAAACTTCAATATGGTACGAATAATGGCGATCCTATCCATCTTATTTTCAACGATGATTCTGTGGAGGATAGTTGGGGTGGTACAAGCCTTAAATTGACATCTGAATGCAATCAACCTTATCGTTTTTGCCTAAAAGCAGATATTGATATTGAAATGCCCTTAAGTTGGTTTGAGCCGCTTGAAATAGATGATGCTAATCCCCTTGAAAAGGTAAAAGCTAATACCAAAATAGAATTTTGTGACTTTAAAGATATAATTACGCAAATCTCTTTACCAGCATGCCATATAACTAATACAAGTGGCTTAGAACTAGAGGTGCAAGAATTAACATGGGACCATAGTAGTACTAGAAACGCAGACAACTTCTCTTTTCCTGAGAACTATGATGAAACCGGTATCCCAGATGAAGCTGAGGCTTTCAAAGGTTTTTTCTTGAAGTCTGCTAGGGTGCTATTACCAGAGGACTTGTCTACCTATAGTGATAATCGAAGGCTAGAGGTAGAATTAGAAGATTGGATTATTCACAAGGGGTATGGCGTTTCAGGAAAAATTCTTGCCGATAATATCGTCACTTTTCCAGATATGAATGTTTCAGATCTTGGTGGGAGTATAGATACATTTAGATTTGAAATGGTTAATAGTACAATTACGCATGGATATCTTAAAGGTGAAATTACTCTACCTATTTGCGACTATGATGAACCAGGTCAACCTATCAATAAAATGGATTTCAAGGCAATGTATGGCTCATACCCGCCCAATACAGTTACTTCAGGTCTATTATTTCAGATATCACCACAACAAGATTATGACTGTCCTTTTTTCGCAAACGGGCAATTAGAGATTTACAGTACCTCTAACCTTTATTTTGCATTTTCTAAAGATAACTCGGCTGTTGATTTTACACTTAATGGTAAGCTCAATTTTCCAAATCTTGAAATCAACGCTCCAATAGGTGATTTTTCATATGAATTACAAATGGATGCTACTTATGAAAATGTCAATTTTAATTATACAAAGCCCCGTGGAGAAGAAAAAGGTTCTATTTTATTCAATCATGGTGTCTGGTCTTTTGCTAGTCCACAGAAGAAATTGAATAGATTCAATTTTTCCATTGAGAATTTTCAATCGGTTACAGAATATGATTTAAAAGAAGGGGAATTATATGTAGGCGGTATTGGATTTGATGCTGTGGTGAATCTTGGTGATAAAATTGGAGGAATTGCAGGTCTAAAAATCCTTGGGTCAATAGAAAAGAATCCTGGCGAAAGACTTAAGGCAGGCTATAAAGGATTGGATGTAAGTAAGATTGGATTGTACGCTAATCTTTCTGCTGTAAAACTTGATGGAGAAATAGAATTTTTAAGCGACGCTGTCTATGGCAAAGCTGTTAAGGGTAATGTAAGTGCTGAATTCAAAAAAGTAAGTTCTGCGGTCTATGCTGGTGTTTTATTTGGAAATAAAAGTACAGCTACAGACCCTAATGGATATCGTTACTTCCAAGTGCAAGCTAAGGCTATTTGGCCAGAACCTGGAATACCCTTATTCCCTGGTTTAGCATTACGTGGTGTGGGAGCGGGATTTTATAATAATATGACGGCTAGTTTTGAGCCTTCAGCATCGAACATTGATGTGAGCAACCAAGAATTAAACGCGTCAAACGGTTCAGGAGGAAGCGATGCTCCAAATCCAAATGCTGTGTGGAATGGAGTAACTTTTACACCAGCAAAAGACTCCTTAGGATTCAAATTACAATTTGAATTAGCTTCGACACCCAAAGAAGAGAGTTTTAATGGGAATCTTGGCTTATCTGGTGAAATCAACAAAAGCACTCGTGGTTTAGTAAGATTGGGCATTGACGGTAATATATGGGCAGGAGCTAAAATGACAGAGAGAAATAAAGCTTTTCTAAGAGGTAGTTTGGAAGCATATTACGATTTTACTGATGATATTTTTGATTTAAATGCAGAAGTTGATTTAATAAAGAACGGTTTGATAGCACATGCTGATTTAAAGTTTAATATTAATGGTAAAACAAATAAATATTACTTTCACTTTGGGACACCTATTAATCAAAACACAACAGTTTCTCTTTCATATAAATCTTTATTCCAGTCAAAAATGTATCTGATGTTTGGGAATCATAATGTCTTTGCCCCAAGCAACTACATTATGCAGACTACTATAGATGGATTAAATGATGCTGGATATGGTGGAGGCTTTAGTGGGGTAAACTACGGTACAAATACTATAAAGACTGGACGAGGTTTTGCAGCTGGTATTGGTATTGGTGTAAGAGCAACCGATGAAATTAATATTGGACTTAGATTTAAATATGATATAGGAGCTGGAGCAGAGTTTCATTTAAGCATGCTTTATTATGGATCTAGTAGTTTTTGTGGACAGAATTCTATAGGAATGAATGGTTATTATTTAAAGACAAATCTTACAGCATGGGCTCTTGCATCTGGTGATATTAGAATACTCGGGAAATGGCGTGAGATATTAAGTCTTAGTGCTGTTGCTAATTTAAATGCAAATTTTCCGAATCCCTGGGGAGGTTGGGGCGATTTGTACGGGAGAATTAGAGTTTTGGGTGGACTCTTCGATAAAAACAAAAAGATTGATTTCGAATTTGGGACAAAATGTTTCCCTTCATTTACTACAAGTAGTGAAACTTATGAACAAGAAAATGTAATAGAAGACCTGTACATTTTTGATCAAGTTATGGTTGAAGAAATAGATGGATTTGACAATACATTACCTTTGAGGTGGAAAACATCATATACACCAAGTGAACGGTTTACACTTCCTGAGCAACAATCTGATGGAAGTGTTAGGAATAGAAATTTCAAAGTAGATTTTAAACCTACTCTTTTAGAAAAAGATAATACTGTTTGGAAAGAAATTGATGACCCAAGGTATGATCCTACATGGGGAGTAGATCCTATTGGGAGGTGGTTTCATGTATATAACGGTGGGCGAGTAAATGAAAAAAAGATAGAGGTTTATAGGAGAACTAGTAATGGTGAAGGATTCTATCCTCCGACAAATTGGAATCAGAGTGCTAATGCAAAGGTCAATTATGGTGAAATACTAGTTGGAGACTTTGATGGAAATGGGCATGATGATATATTATATCAATCGAGTCAAGATGGAGGTGCTATTATACGTAAAGGAGGTTTTGTACAATTTACAAATCCAGAAATTTGGACTAATGAATCAAATGGAGGCTTAAAATGGATTGTCGGGAATTTTAATGGGGATCAATATGATGATATTGGATATTATATTCCAGATGTCGGATTTAAAGTATTGTTATCAAACGGAAATAGTTTTGGTGAATCAATGTTATGGTCTAGTGAGATAGATGATTTTGGTTATGGTGTTTATATCGCTGATTTTGATGATAATGGTAGTGATGATCTTTATACCTATGCAGGCCCAAATGCACAGAGTCTTGATTGGTGCAATGTGTATCATTCTACAGATATTAATTTTAGTTCTAGTATTCAATATAACTGGAGAGATTATGAGGGTGATTATGCAAATACCATGAATGAAGGATCTCCAAATTTCGGTCATTTTAATTTAGATGACGAATTAGATTACATCAGTAAGAGCTTTTCTTCTGATAGTACAGTTATATATCTAAGGGTTTTTGGAGATGAAAATATAAAGTTTAATTCATACTTAAAAAATGATGTTAGTGATATAATTATAGGTGATTTTAGTGGTGATGGACTTCATGATTTGTTGGTTAATTATCCAGGGGGTGGTTATAAACAAACTGAAGAAATCATGGTAAATTCCCTAAACCCTAACACTGAGTATAAATTTATTTTAAATGGAACAATACATGAAATTGGTACAGCAGAACCAATAGTTGAAGAGACGATTATAAGAGAATTTAAAACCGATGAAAATGGAGAAATACCTGCTACTTCTAGTTCAGAAGATTATTCTGATAGTAATAGACAATCAGCTTCAGCTCCTATTTTAACGGCTAATATATCGGACTCAATAAATCAAATACCTGAAAATCCACCAATTCCTCCGAGTACTCAATCATCGTCAATTAATAGTCGTAAAAAATGAGAGTAAAGAATCTAATAATATTGGCATTGATTAGTATAGTGTTGAATCTAAAGGCTCAAGACAATGAGTCTCAACTTGTGAATTTATTTCTACTATCAAAAGTAGAAAATGAAGGCATAAAATTAAGGTGGGCTTGTGACAATCCAATAGTTTGGCAGCAAGGACTTTCCAAAGGTTATATTGTTGAAAGAGCAGAAGTTGTCAAAGGGCAAGTTGGGGAGTTTATGATGATTTCTGAGAATCCATTTAAACTTGTAACCGAACAAGAATGGTTGCGTTATGAGTCAAAAACACCATTATTAGAAAATTCACCTGATTCAATAAAGTATGCAAACATTTCTTATGGATTAGCTGAAGAAGATATCTTTTTAGATGGGACCGAAACTTTTGCTGAACAAATGAAATATAAAGAGGCCTTACAAACCAAATTTGTCTATGCTCTATTATCTGCGGATTTAAGCTGGAAAGGAGCAATAGTTCAAGGTCTTGGATTTTATGATAAAAATGTACAGGTAGGAAAAACATACAAGTACCGCCTTTCAGCAAATTTTGAGTTATCAGGTTTCGTCATACCAAATGTGACTCATGACGTAAAAAATCAAAAACAATTTAATAATTATCTACATGAATTAAGTATTCAAGAAAAAGACTCAGAATTAAGTATCAAATGGGCTAATCTTGATGGAATTGGAGGTGCGAATATTGAGTATTCAATAGATGAAAGCAACTTTGTAAGAGACAATAGGTCTCCTTTTTATTTGCTAAATTCTTCTCCTACCAACGGACAAGATTCTATATCTTATACTATAGATTCATTAATTAATGATGTTGAGTATACCGTTAAAGTATATGGCAAAACACCATTTGGAGATGAAGTATTATTGGGAGAAATTAAGGGTACACCCAAAGATCTTACACCACCTAGACGTCCAATAATGCTTGGCGTCAAACAAGAAAAAGTCAATAGCGCAATCATACAATGGAAGATGAGTGATCCTGTCGAAGAAGATCTCCAAGGTTTTATCATCGGAAGAGGGAATGAAGATTTTGGTCAGTTTTACCGCATCCATGAAGGTGTTATTCCCGCAGATTGGACTTCGTTCGAAGATAAATATTTCGACTTAGATACAACTAATTTTTATGTAGTTGAGGCCATAGATTTTAATGGTAATACAAGTCGATCTAATTCTGCTTATTTAACTTTAGTCGATTCTATACCTCCAGAAATACCTATTCCTATTTCAGGAATCATGGATTCACTTGGCATCGTAACACTGGAATTAGAGGAGCAGAAGGAGAAAGATTTCATGGGTTTCAGGATTTATAAGGCTAACGCCGAAGATCATGAATTTTCAGTAGTTCAAGAGACCTATAACGATACTATAGTCTCAATAGCTCGAAAACCTATAATTATTGACACAAGCACTTTGGAGTCTTTGACACCATTTGTTTATTATCATGTAACAGCTCTTGACTATAACTATAACGAGTCCAAGTTCTCAGAAATGATCAAGGTGCCAAGACCCGACACCATCTCCCCAGTTCCACCTTTGATTTCAGATTATCAGATTACAGATGAAGGAATACAATTTTCATTTATAGCAAGTACCAGTGTTGATGTAAGTAAGAATACTTTCTATATAAACAATCAAAGCAGTGATGAATGGGAAGCTATGCAGACATTCTATAGTGATACATCCTACCTATATATCCCAGAAGAAAACAGCATTGGTATGGTAGAGTATGCTGCCAATGCGGAAGATCTAAGTGGTTTAGTATCAGGCTATAGCAATATACTTAAAATTAGGTCTGTAGTTAAACCTAAAGTATTAGAATTAGACTTGACTTGTACTTATTACTCACAATTAGAATTATGCTTATTGGAGTGGCAAGTGTTAGATGAAAATATTACTTCAGATTTATATCATTCAGTCAGTTTTACAAATGATATTGAAAAGAAATCATTAGGGCGATCAAGGTATAGAGATGGTAGTTTATTTTCAGCAACTACTGCTCCATCTAAGATTGCCATTACGTCGCGGTCACAAGTCAGAGAATACTTACCATATATAGCGAATGGGTGCTCGGTAAGTTCAGAAGATATTTCAAAAAATGACATTGAATCAAAACTTGCAAGTTATGAATAGACAAAAATGTATAAGAAGTTTTACAATTATTAAAAATATAACATGTCCTGTTTTAATATTAATAATTCTCATTTTGTGTATGAATAAGGTTAATGCTCAATGTCCAGCTCCAGTTGCTGTCACATGCCCTGCATTATTAATAACGTCTTGCGCTCAAACCTGTAATAATGTAAATCCTCCAATTATTAGAAATAATTTAGGTTGGGGTATTAATTATAACTGTGCTACAGATACATATAATTATATTGAGGGGGCTTCAGGTGAGGCTAGAAGCGTTCCTAGTTCTCAAGGTTTAATTCGTACGATCTATGCAAGAGTAGTCAACCCCAATCGCGGTCCCAGATTTCTTTATTTCTCCAAGAAATACTTTTACAATATTTCAATTGCTGGAAGGAATAAAGAATACAATTTAGCTATTAACTCAAATTTCAACAATAGTTGTTGGTTATTTGATCCTTTGCGACAGAGTTCTTTGTCAGGATTATGGACTCAACAACAAAATGCATTTAGAAGGGGGCAAGTAACAGGCCTCGATTGGAAGTCAGGAGTACCAAATACTACAAATCGGTGTCCTACAGATCATGATTTATCAGTTCTTAAGTCATCAGTTGCAGATAGGGCAGTTTGGAATATGTGGATGCAGCCAGGTCCAGATATTCCTATATTGCCAAGGGCTAATCCTGTAAGGTATCAACCAGGAATTTTTAGACCATGTAGATTAATTTCGACTTTATGCATTAGATATACTGGTGCGATACCAACGACAGGAACTTTATTAGCCTTCACTGCAGATGGCAACTCTAGAATTATTGCAGCTGGAGTTGTTATTCCTGCTACAGGTATTGTTGCAATACCTTATAACATACAAGATGATGAATATTTGCAATTCACTGAAGTAGGAGCTGGTCCTTGGAATAGGATGATATTTAATGAGGTGCCATCAAGATTAGGGTCTGCTAAAGCAATTGCCCAAGCTGATCCATCTTTTAATAGATCGCCTGATAATATTTGTTTGATAGCTGATGTCGACAATAATGATATTTGGGATGATTTTCCTATTGCTGGTATAGATTATTAAACTATTATAATGAATATTAGATATTTTCTCTTTGTATGTGTTTTAATTTTGAATTGTAGCAATATTATTTCTCAAAATGAAATTTTTAATTTCGAGGGATCCGTTAACCTTATGGGGCAATTATCAGATCGCCAAGGAGTCGGCAGTCAAGTACCTCAAAACTATCTGCGATCAAACGGAAATGCCACTTTATCCTACTCTTTTATCCCTGTTGATTTAAGGTATAGTTTGTCTACTGAAAATTCTTCCTTTAAACAACGCATTAATCGGGCATCGGTTTCATTAAATGTCCCCATGATGAAACAAAATTTCAAGGCCATAGTCGATGATAAAATAGCATCAGCATCTAATACTAATGAAGGACCTACTGATAAAGAATTGAGTGAATTTAAAGACGAAGTTATCTCAGAATATAATGCAGATTTTTTGATGTGGAAAGAATACTTCAATACATCGCAAGGGCAAATAGAGTTTGATCAACTAAAGGCATATGATAGACTTTTAAAGCTAGAATCATCACCAACAACTAAAGAGAATTTTGAAAAATTTGAACAACTCGTAGATAATACGGATGAGCTAACCACAGAAGAATTAGAAATGAAAGATGACTTACATCAATATGTATTAACTACAATCAGGCAATTAAAAAAGAAAGATAAAATTGCTTCAGAATTTGGAAACAGTTTAGATGAAATATATAGTGGTTATTTAAGCTATTTAGAAGGAGAAGAATCCTATGAAGAGATTTCAATATCTGATTACAAAAAAGCAAACAGTTCATTTAATCCCTATGCTTTTCTTAATAAAACTCAACAGGTATTGGATATGTTTCAAGGTGTAAGCTTTGGATCCACAAACCCTTATTTTTCAAGACTGTCATTAAGTAGCTTAATTGTCAATGGTGTGAGCGTTGAACTAAATCCAGGAAAGTTTTATTTCTCTGGTGTGATTGGGCGGTCTGCTCGGCAAGCGACAGATTTAAGTTTTACTATTCCTCAGATTACTCTCTCTCAAAATATGTATGGAATTAAAGCTGGTTACGGATCTGCTAATGATACACATCTTCACTTTTCTTTTATAGATATAGCTGATGCTTCAGGTATTAGTAATACCAGTTTGGTCAATCCACCAATGCCAAATTCAAATAGACTAATAGGTGTAGATGGAAAGATTAGCTTATTAGCCAATCAATTATCACTAGAAGGAGAATGGGTTGGTTCTTTGATAAGCTATGATAAGCAAGCTATTCCACTATCAGAAGAAAATCAAGTGGATTCAAAGTTGTCAGCCTTGTTTCCAAACACAAATAGCACTAGCTCATTCGATATAGCATACAGGCTTGCAGCTAACTACAACTTACAGTCACATGGAATTATGGTCTCTGGTGAATTAGAGCGGGTGAATCCAGAATATTTCTCACTTGGTGCACCGACCATAATATCCAATGTAGAAAGATGGAATCTGAATCTAAGAAAATCATTCTTTAATAATAGGGTACAAGCAGGTTTAATTGCAAGAAGGGACAATAACAGTATAGATCCTTTTTATTCCTCAATCATTAATACAACAGAATCCTTTGGTTTTGATGTCAATATTGCATTCCCTGATTACCCTCAAATATTCGCGAGTTACTCACCTTTGGCCCAACGAAGTGAAATTCTAAAACTATCTGAGTCAAGATTTTCAGATACTGATCTGTATTCATTGGCTATATCATATCCATATACAATTAATGAATCCCTTTCGGCAAATACTCAATTGACCTACAATAGCCATTCAATAAATTCCAATATTCCAGACGCCAATAGTTCCAATCGAACTTATGGCATCAATCAGTCTTTGAATTATAAAGCGATTGGAGTTAGCGCTAGTTATAGCTTTGCTCCAGATCAACAATTTGCTGAAACTATACAGGATGTGTCTACACTAAATGTTAATGCAAATTGGAATGTTGATAAAATTAATTTGAATGGGGGATTCCAATTATTTGATATCTCTAACCAAGAAAGTAAAACTGGTTACCAATTAAATGCAACTTATCAACTTACTGAACAGATGTCAGCTTTAGTACGAGCTCAAAGAAATGTCTTTTCATCTGTGACTAATGTCATTACAGGTTTTCAAGAAAATATCTTGCAAGCAGGTTTGAATATAAATTTCGGTATTGAAAAGCAGGAGACTGATGACTTAAATAACAACGCTATATATAACGATGAAGTTATAGCTTCTGCTGATCCTGAATTTTTGGATAGAATCGATGAATTTGAAAATCCCGTCTCAGAAGAAGTTGCTTTAGATGAAGTAATAGAAAATTTAGATGAAGTAACTCCTGTAGTTGTTGAAGCTGAATTAGAGAATGAAAAATCTAGTGAAGAAGTTGATGAGCTAAGCAAAACTCCTGAAATTAATTTAATTGAGGACAAAGAAGAGTTAAGTGATGCTTTGGAGATAGAGAGTGAGAGTGATGAGGTAGACGAAGTCATTGAAACTACTCTTGAACTTTCGACTGATGAAAAAATAGAAGAGAAAAAAGAGACGATTAAGGCCACAAGTCAACCAAAAGAATTTCAGGTAAATACTGAGAAGAATATTGCTGATCAATATCGAATTTTAATTGATGTTGATTTAAGAGATGATAAAGACTTTATGTCATTAATCGATGTCGGACCAGTATACTCAGAGCCATCCTCCGATGGTCAGTTTTATCAATATTTTATTGGCCAAGAAGACGATGAGGAAAAAGCTAAACTTCTTTTAGAAAAAGTAAAACGTCGAGGATTTGATGGAGCCAAAGTTATTGGGTTTAAAAATGGTGAAGCAATAAGTGACAATGTAAATCGAGGAAATGAAATTGAAATCGATAGAACATTCCACATTCTCTTCAATGTTTTAGATAATTCTGATTCAGAGTTTCCAGAATTATCAAGACTCGGGAATGTGTTCACAAGTGAAAATGAAGCTAATGGATTCGTCAGATATTTGATAGGTTCAGAAAGCAATCTTATGGAATCAGTGATTCTATTAGATCAAGTTAGGAATGCAGGTTATCGATCAGCAGTAATTGTCTTTTTTGAGAACGGTGAATTTATTGGCCCATTAAGGGATTAAAACAGCATAAGATGCAGCGCAGCGTAAATTTATCAAAGACAAGTCCTAAGTATACCTGTTATACTCTTTTTGATTATCGATATAGATATGTTCTTTTCATCACTATGTTTATTATCATTTCATTTTATGCTTGCCAGCAAAAGCATTATCCAGATAAGTCAAAGGAAGTTGAAGTAGCCAATCCGCCAACTCCAGAAACCTATAAGAATTCACAAATTGACGTCCTTCCAGATTATTTTTTCAATGCGCTTTGGGTTGAGAAAAATGAAGATAGAGAGCAAGACATTTGCTTTTACCAGCCTTCTACAATCATTGACCCTTCCTTTGCAAGGTATCGACATCAAATGATTCTCAATAAAGATAATTCATGCCAGTTTCTATACTTAGCACCTAATGATGCCCACCATATGAAAGATGCATCTTGGGCCTATTTTCCCCCTAAGCTATACCTACTCGAAGACAAAGTCGATATCATCAAAAGTTTTGACTTGCTCAGTATTAAGGATACGCTCATGGTCGTACGCGAACATAACGCTCCAATCAATATAGTCTATGGTCAATGGCAAATAGTAAGTTATGCTGACGAAGATATAAGTGATGATAATTATATTCTGAATATTAGAGGCAGAGAATTTGATGTCATTCAGGATGGTGAAGTGATTCATACAGCTGAAATGAGTCTTTCTGCATGGCGATTGCAAGAGCCTCTTACGATGAGTTTTGATCCTGCAATTGCAGATAAATATCCTTGGCTTAATAGTAGTCCGTATGGTGTCAGTAATGACACACTGACTCTCGAAATCATGGATGGTCAATATTCTAAATTTGTAAGCCCTAAGCGGATGTGATTATATTAGCTAAAGGAGCCGCATCAATCCGAATCAAATCAATATGCCATCGAGCAAGTACCTTCAAAAGAAGGCTCCCACCACCGAGTCAGAATCAAAATTTAACTGCCTCCCTATGTCACCTCAAAACCCAATCAACGCAAACGCCCCCACTGCAAGCCCGATCATCATCTGATCATGAGAAAATTCTAATTCTCCTGATGACATACAGTTTTTATTTAGATAAGGTGAGTATTATTTTTACTTACGCAAGTTCAAGCACCACGACCTTCAATACCTAAATTTAAATCATCGTAGTACTCTCATTAGGTTCCTATAGAATAGTCGCAACTAATGACAACATTTATTATTTCTTTTACTGTCAGACAGCATCCTATAAAAAATATGAGTAATAGACAAGTATATTTCATATT
>Ga0209185_1001526_pt1 | contig 19717 bp, 20 predicted proteins | sample SidtaG_2_FD_187425 | JGI IMG/M metagenome (GOLD analysis project Ga0209185, IMG submission 187425) | Marine algal microbial communities from Sidmouth, United Kingdom - Sidmouth_Asex2 metaG (SPAdes) (version 2) | ecosystem: Host-associated > Algae > Red algae > Unclassified | place: Sidmouth... | reverse complement strand
ACAACTTTTCAAACAGTTTTCCTATTTTAAACAATCGAGAAACACCAGTAAAATCAAGCTATAAGACATAGTGTTAAATGATTTTCGGGGGATGGCTAATTATTAAAAACAGAAGTAAACTTTTGAGTTGGATAGCCAAAAATAACCCTGAGTTAAATGGATTTATTCATGACCAAACCAAAGCTGGAGGAATAAAATACCTACAAGCTATTGACTTATATACAAAAAGAAAATATTAAGTACTAAATCTAAAACATGGTATCTGTGTATAATTGTAATGGCTAGAGAGTCGCTCCCTCAGTAGCTATTTCAAACGTATTTAATAGTTCTAAAATATCAGAAAAAGAAGGACGAGATTTAACATCAGCAATAAAACAGTCGTCAATTAGTTGTTGCCATTTGTGACTAGCTTCTGTTTTAGTAATAAGTCCTAATATATCTTCCAATAAACAACCAAAAGCCTTTACTTCAATACGTTCAATAGTAGGGGAGAGTGCTGAATTTGCATCATAAGAAGAAGCAGCACCAAAATCACCCAAAAGGCAATCTGCCGTTTTGTTTATTAGTATATTGTGTGCATAAAGGTCTCCATGGTTAATTCCTTTGCTATGCAATTGAGCGCAAACGGAAGCAATACTTTTTGTAATCTTTAGTAGCTCATCAAAATTAAAAACAGTATTTTCATTGAACACATCTCTGGTACAGGTTTCTAAACTGGGAGGATTTCCTAAATTGATGTAAGAAGGCGCTATAAGCTCCAATATTAAGCCACTTTTCTCTTTAGGGTGATTTGTTATTTTTCCTAAAACTTGGATTAAACTTTCATGAGAACCAGCTGCAATGGCAATTTCCATTTCATCTTCTGGTAAACCATCACTGGTTACAGCTCCTTTAAAAACTTTAATAGCAACGTCCTTGTTTTTTGAATTCCAGTTTGCTTTCGAAATGAATCCCGATGCTCCTTCTCCTAACAATTCTCTAATAGTAAAATCTTCCCAAGGAAACGATTCTATAGCTGTGGTTACTTTTACTTGGTATGTAGCTGGGTTTCCTCCAAATGCTACCCATGATAGTTTAGGTAACAGAAATAACCATTCTGGGATTGATTTTAATTTATTAGCTGATATTCTTAGAAGTTCTAAGTTTGTACAGTTCGCCATTTCAGAAGGTAATTCATCAATAAGGTTTCCTGCTAAGGCACATTTTTGAAGTAGGTTGCAATCACCAATACTTTTTGGTAGTTTTTTAATCTTGTTATTGGTTAAAATTAACCACCTAAGTAGAGGGGGGAAAGCATTTTCTGGTACTGTTTCTATTTGATTAGATTTAAAACCAATCATACTCAATACAGGTAATTTAGCTAGTATAACAGGGAATACTGTAAAGTTATTATTAGCGAAAAATATAATTCGTAGTTTCTTTAGCTGAGAAACACTATCAGGCAACTTGGATAATTGGTTGTCTGATAAATCTAAAATTTCTAAAGTATCTGCAAGCGCTAATATTTCTTCAGGAAATTCTTTTAAGCCACAGGCTAATTTTAGTCTTTTGGAGCCAATTAGACTTCCTGATTTTAATTCTTCTAAAGTGTGTGTCATGCTTATTACTAATAGAGGGCAAATCTAGCTATTATAAAAGAGGTAGTAACTATTTTTTATTTATGCTTTAATTTTCTGGCATTCTTTTTGTTTTCTATAAGTAGAACATTTAAATTTAAGCATGTCAACAAATCAACCAAACAAAATCAGAAATTTATTCATTGGGCTATTATTAGACGGTATAGGAATGTTATCGTTTATAGTGCCTGGAGTTGGTGAATTTTCCGATGTTATTTGGGCACCATTATCTGGTTGGTTAATGACGCGTATGTACAAAGGTAAAATAGGACAAGCAGCAGGTTTAGTAACGTTTGCTGAAGAATTAATGCCTGGAATGGATGTAATACCAACTTTTACTATAATGTGGTTGTATACCTATGTCTTTAGTGGTAAAAAAGAAAACGATTGAAGTTTAAAAGTTTGTAAAATATAAAGAGACTGCATGAAAGTTTAAGCAGCCTCTTTAAATTCCAATTTATATTTTGTTTATTGAATAGTAACTCCTGTAAAAGTAATATTTAAATCTTCAGTACCACCAGTAGCAGAACCCCATTCATTGGCGTCATCTGTAGCCGTTGGCTTATGCGTTAATATTATTTTTATATTTCCAGTACTTGCAGCACTAGCAACCCAAGTGGTATTAACTCCTAATTTACTATCTTCAGCACCATCTAAATCATTACTATCTCTAGTCATAGTTAAATTAATGTCGCTTACTGCGTAAGTAAAAAAGTGTTCATCTGCTTCTTTAATGATATCATCATTTAAAACATCGTCTGCAGGGTTTTCAGATGCATTGGTTAAAGCAAGACCTAATGAATACGTTGCATTAGCAGTAAAGCTTCCTGTAATTGTCTCTGTAGAGCTACCATCTTGACCATCTGGAGCAACACTTGCTAAAATAACAATATCTTTAGCATCTGCATCATTAGTGAAAGTTAATGTTACATTGGTAATTAACTCTTCTTCAAGAACTTCTTTAGGGTTGTTATCATCTGAAGAACATGATGAAAATGATGTAATAAGTGTTAGGCAAAAAATTGCACGGATAAAAAATTTAGTAGTTTTCATAAAATTTAAATAATTAATAGTCATTGTTTTAGAATTTGAATTTTTAATATTCATGTTTTAATTAATAATTAAGTTGTACTTGTAATGTTATGTTTCTTCCTAAGTCATCTGCAAAGAGGCGCATGCGATTTAAATAATTTCTATAGGAAGTATCTAAAAGGTTATTAACTCCCAAGGCTACATTTAAACGTGTCTTTTTATTTAAGTTAAAAGTAGCTTCACTATAAAAATGTAATAAGTGATATGCGGGAGGAGGTGTGCTAATATCTATAAGTTTTTTTTCTCCATTAAGTTGATCTGTAATTTCAAAATTAAAATTAGGATATTCGTTTTGTTCAAATACCCACTCAGATTGTAGACTAGCTGAAAAGTTATGCCACGCTTTATTATTATATGTAATTTTATTCATGGTATTAAATGATGGCATATCAATTAAAGGCTCACTGGTCTTTAAATCATCTCCTTTTATGAAGGCTGTCTTATTTTTCCATTGTAATGTATTGGTTATATTATAAGTAGCTGTTATGTCTATACCAAACAATTTAGCATTTGTTTGCTGGTATTCCCATAATGGAAAAGGACCTCTTGTTGTAACTATAAAATTAAAAGGTCTTAAATAGATATAATCTTTAATGTTATTATAAAACACCTCTGTTAATACACTAAATTTTGATGTATTATAGGCGTAAGATGCAGAAAATCTATTCCCAACCTCTTTATTGTATCTAATGTCTCCTAGTTCAAACCTTGCTGCAGAATGGTGTAGTCCATCGCTAAATAACTCCGAAGCGTTTGGTGGTCTACTCGTTAGGGCATAATTTCCAATAATATAGCTTTGACTATTGAAATTGTATTTTACACCTGCCGAAGCAGAAATGTTATGATAGTCAAAAATAGGATTTGTCAAAAGTTGTGTAGGTGACTCATCAATAATAATATCTGCAAAATTAATATTATAACCCCGTTCTTCCCATCTAGACTTTCGATAAAACTTTTTGGCATCCATCCTATTAAAATCGTAACGTATGCCAGCGTCAAAAATTAAGTTATCATTTAATACCCATTCAGTGGTAGTGTATATTCCAAAATCATACTTGTCATAATCAGGAATCAAACGCCTTACACCTGTATCTGGATTTGCAAAATTATTCTGATAGCGTCCCATAAACCCAAAGTTTACTTTTCGGTCTAAATTGGCATCTAAATTAGCATCAGCTAAAAAGGTATGGGTTTGCAAGGTTAAATCAACAGCTGGAATATTTCTCCTATCTCCTATTCTTACATCAAACTCAAAACGCCGATTATGTTGATAGTCGTATTGCATACTTACTTTACCAAAATTTTGAAAACGTTTAAAATAATTGGCCTTGGCTAAATGATGTTTAATGTCTTGTTTTGGAGCATTAATAGTATAACTGAAATCCTTGGTTAAGAGTGGCTGTCCAGAATTTATAGCTCTCCCTAAATCAAAAGCACTACCAATATGTGAAGCACCTAAAATACCAATTTCATTATTTAAATAGCTATAATAAAACTCAAAACCAGACTCAAAGTTCTTTTTGCCAAAATGTGCAGCTAAACCTTTGGATTCTTCTCCTGTATTGGTAAGGATATAATTCGGCGCTTTAAGATCACCATTTTTTTTAGAGGAAGCTTGTAATTGACCGAACCATCCAGATTTGTAATTTTTATTTAACGTAGAAGATACATTGTAACCTCTACCATTGGTTTGACTGCTGAGTATTGTTTTACCATATAGCGTATCTTTTAAAATTGGATTTAAAGGGCTAATAATTACAACCCCTCCAATAGCATCTCCTCCGTAGGCTAATGCACCAGATCCTTTAATTATAGATATTTGGTTAGCACTATTAATATCAATACTGGGCGCATGTTCTATACCCCATTCTTGGTTTTGTAAACGTACATTGTTGTTTATAATTAAAATTCTACTACTATGTAAACCGTTTATCATTGGTTTAACAATAGTATTACCAGTGTTTATTGAAGATACACCACTTACTTGTTTTAATGCATCTCCTAAACTAGCGGTGCTAAAACGTTCTAAATCCTTAGATTTTAAAAGTGTTTCCTGACTTGTTTTGGTTTTTTTTGCAATGATGTCACCATTCATGGTAATTTCACTTAGTTCTTCTATGTGATGTTCTAAGTTTAGTTTGGCATAAGAATCACCTTTTATTACAAAATCTATTTGCTTGGTCTCACAACCAACATGCGATATTCTTACTGTTATTTTACCATCACACAAATTTTCAAAAACAAAATTACCTTCAGAATCAGAAGTAGTGTATGTGTCTAATTTTTTAATGTACAGTGTAGCATCTACAATTGTGCTACCGTCATGAAAATCTTCAATTTTACCTGAAAATTTTGAAGTACATTTTTGTCCATAAGACAGATTGTATAGTATACAAGCTATTATGAGCGTATAATATTTCATTAAAAATTATTTTAGTATTAAAAAAAAAGCTTTTTTAAACTAAAATAGGAGGACCTCTTAATTGGAAAGATAATTGCTTATGATTTGTGTAAAAACAATACTTCTGTTGTGTTATTTTGTAATTAAACAACGTATTAATTAAATCAATACATACAGTAGTTTTATATAAATCAGGTAAAAGGTTATTATATTTTTCAAAAGCACAATCATTTTCTATTTCGTATACATGTGGCTCGTCAGAATCACTATGGCTAATACATGTATGTTCAAATAATGCGTGGTGAATTTTAATAATAGATGGTACAGTAATAACAGCCATAAAGAATAGGGCTGAATACAAAAGTGCTATTTTTTTAATTACCTTTAACATAATAAAGTACAAAGTTACTCAAAAAATATTATTATTTAAACAAAAATCCTAAACCAAATCTACTCAGCATCTTCTTTTCGAAATTCCAGAAAAATTTAAACTGTCCAAATAACCAACCAAATGCAACTAGTAATATTTGGTAGATAGGAAATATAATAAGAATTCGTAATGTATAATATATAAAACCTCCCCACCAAGCTTCAGAAAAGGAATCTCTAACTAATCCTATACTATTAAGAATGGGCTTTGCTAGAAACACAGCAGAGGAACCTGTAACAGAAAAAACAATTAAAATAATAATAATTGCAAAATTAGAATCTATTCCCCATCGTTGTTTTAATTTTTCCATAACATATTTTAATTTCTTACAAATATAGTATTATAACCGAGGTGTAAAACCTCCAAGTCGTTGATTGTATTTTCTTTGAAAGTATATAAAATAGTTATAAAGTTTATAGTTTACTTCATAACCATAATCTATATACGGAGAAAACTCTATTTGTAGTTCATATATATTAGAATTATAACGCATTGGTTGCATTACTCTTTGGTTCCATTCTATAACCCAAAATCTATTTCTATTTTCTAAATACGATTGAGAATAAAAACCCTTAGGTCTGGCCATACTTTGTAGCCACATATTAAAACCGGGTTCTATAATAATGATTTCATATTCGGTTTCATCATTTGCAATGCGAATTGTGTCTCCTTTTTGCTGATTAAAAACTTCTTTTTCATTATCAGATATAGTTAAAGGTTCTTTGGTAGCTTTACAGCTTCCTAGAATAGCTAAAAGGATAACACAGAAAAAACCAAGAGTGTATATGTACTTTTTCATCTAATTATAAAGATACTTTTTTTCTTTATAGTATGCTTAATTTTATTTTTTTTGATGTTTATATAAAATGAAGTAGTTTTAGTTTCCTGATTTGCGCCAATAATTTTGATGTTCTACAGCGTTGATGGTATTTTTTATTGTAAATCTGAATTTTTTTAGAATGAAGTCATAGATTATTAGTTAGTAATTTATTGATTATTAAGGGTGTTTTTTAGGGATGAGAATAAGATTAACAACTTCTTAGAAATAGTATCATAAAATTCACGCTGGTTCTATTGTTTTAAGGTATATAAATGACATATTTGTAATGGATTTACAAAGTCAATTTTTAAAATTGAAGTAGTATTAATTTTGTGCATATAATAAGATGGATTTAACATTAAATATACCAGACACTAGCAAACCACGAGTTGTAATTATTGGCGGAGGTTTTGGAGGCGTTTCTATTGTGAAAGAGTTAGTTACTCACGAAGATTTTCAGATTGTACTTTTAGATAGGCAGAACTATCATACGTTTCAACCTTTACTATATCAGGTGTCCACTTCTTCGTTAGAGCCAGAATCTATAGCATATCCATTACGTAAAATTGTAAAAAAAGGAAAAGACACTTTTTTTCGCATGACAGAGGTTTTGAGTGTAGATACATCAAATAAAAATATAACAACTACTATAGGGAGTATAGACTACGATTACTTAATTATAGCAACGGGAGCACGAACTAATTTTTTCGGAAATAAAACCATAGAACGTAATGCTATGCGTATGAAAAGTGTTCCGCAAGCACTTAAATTACGTAGTTTAATGTTAGAAAATTTAGAACAAGCAGTAATTACTCCAGATAAGGCATTACGAAGAACGCTTCTAAATTTTGTTATTGTGGGAGCAGGGCCAACAGGAGTAGAGCTTGCAGGAGGTATTGCAGAGCTTAGAGCTAATGTATTACCACGAGATTATCCAGATATGGATTTTTCTGAAATGGAAATTCATATTATTGAAAGTGCAGATAGAATATTACCGCCTATGAGTCCTGAAGCGAGTAAAAATGCTGAAAAATTTCTACATAGATTAGGTGTGCACATTCATTTAAAAACAATGGTTACTAACTATGAAAACCACATAGTAGCTACAAATACAGATTTAGAATTAAAAGCAGCTACGTTTGTATGGTCTGCAGGAGTTACTGGAGCACCTATAGCAGGAATAAATGGAGAAGCGTTAATAGAAAGAGCTAATAGATATAAAGTTAACGAGTATAACCAGGTTAGTGGTTTTGATAATATATTTGCAATTGGAGACATTGCTTTAATGCAAACCAATGATTATGAAAGGGGGCACCCTATGGTAGCACAACCAGCCATACAGCAAGGAAAACATTTAGCTAAAAATTTATTGGACACACATAATGGGAAAAAAAAGAAGCCTTTTAAATATTTTGATAAAGGCTCTATGGCAACTATTGGACGTAATAAGGCAGTAGTAGATATGAATAAATTACGTTTTGGAGGCTTTTTTGCTTGGTTTATATGGATGTTTATTCATTTAATTTTCTTGGTAGGTTTTCGTAATAAGATAATTACATTATTTAATTGGGTGTATAGTTATATTAATTTTGATAAAGCCTCCCGATTAATTATTACACCATTTAAGGCAAAAGAAGATACTAACGTAGTATAGGTTAAGGTGTTATATTTTAATATGACGCAAAAAAAGCCGAACATAAAATGTTCGGCTTTTAAATTTTATATAAAATTAAAAATGATTATTTACCAAAAAGACCACCAAGAAGACCACCAAGTCCGCCTTTTTTACCGCCTCCAAGAACCATTCCTGCAACATCATCTAAGATGCTGCCATCACCATCAGAATCTAAGAAAGATTCAATTAATGATTGTTCTTTGCCTCCAGTAGCGCCACCACCAAGCATTCCGCCTAGTAAATTGCTAATACCATTAGCGTCACTAACATTTTGTTGTTGTGTTTGTTTTCCTAAAAATCCCATTAAAATTGGAGCAGCAACTTTTAATATAGTTCCAACAGAACCTGCATCTAAACCAGATTTTTGACTTAAAGCATTTTCTACTTGTGGTTGTTTACTTCCAAGAATGTGTCCTAAGATACCGGCGCCATCATCCATTACGTTTTGGTCTACACCGCCACCAAATAAACCACTTAAGTTATTTAAAACTCCACCATCGTGCTTATTAGATAATGCACTTAATAATCCTTGAGCTCCTTCTGGAGTACTAGCGTTTCTTTTCATAGCACCCATTAATATAGGTAAAGCCATTGTTAATACGCTACTTGTTTTATCTGAAGACTGACCTGTTTGTTGTGAAACACCACTAATTAATTGTTGTCCTAACGGACCACTTATTAAATCTAAAATTCCTGACATCCTGTGTTTTATATTATATGGTTAATATTTATTTCTTAAAAATACATAAACTATTACTCTTTTTATAAAACTCACAAAAAGTTAGTTTAGTATAGAAATAATTTGGGTAGCCAATTCTATTCCAATTTTTTCTTGTGTTTCAACGGTAGAACCTCCAATATGTGGAGATAGAGAAATATCTGGATGCATTAAAATAGGTATTTCTGGTGTAGGTTCAGATTCAAATACATCTAAACCAGCAAAAGCAACTTTTCCAGATTTCAAAGCAGCTATCAAAGCAACTTCATCTAAAACACCTCCTCTGGCTGTATTTACAATACCTACGCCATTCTTCATGAGCTCAAATTCAGGTTTTCCTATTACATGTTTCTTTTGGTTAGGAATGTGTAAGGATATAAAGTCAGCATTTTCTAAGACCTCTTCTTTAGAAAGACTATTTAGGTTAAAAGAAACCGATTGTCCATCGAAAAAAGGAAGTTCTAAAACAGTAGTTTTTATTTCTGTATCATGATACACTACTTTCATTCCCATTGCTATAGCAATTTTAGCGGTAGCTACACCTATATTGCCAAAACCAATTACGCCAAGTGTTTTTCCACGTAACTCAAAACCGTTGGCATACCCTTTTTTTAAGGCTTTAAACTTGCTATCTCCGTCTAAAGGCATATTTCGGTTTGCATCATGTAAATAACGTGCACCACCTAATAAATGTGCGAAAACTAGTTCTGCAACAGCATTAGAAGATGCTGTAGGGGTGTTTATTACAGTGATTCCTTTTTCTTTTGCATAAAGAACATCTATGTTATCTAGACCAACACCAGCTCTGCCAATAAGTTTTAGGGTAGGGCATTCATCTATAATATCTTTTTGTACTTGCGTATTACTTCGTACTAATAAAGCAGCTATTTTATGCGTATTTATATATTTTGCTAGTTGTTCTTGTGCAACATTTGTTGTTAGAACACCAAAGCCTGCTTCTTTTAAAGCAGTTATTCCACTTTGCGATAATCCGTCATTTGCTAGTATGTTCATACTTTATGGTATTAAGTATTGAGATGTTAGTCTTAAGAAAAGTATTATTTAAAACTCAACACCTATTAATTTATAAGATTACCCTTTATTTTGTTCTAAATCGCTCATAACATCTACTAAAACACCAACGCTATCTAGTGGTAATGCATTATAGATTGATGCTCTGTAACCCCCAACCGAACGGTGTCCTTTTATACCTACAACACCAGCATCTGCACACATTTTGTCAAAAGTACTAGCTAGTTTTTCGTCAGTAAGATTAAAAGTTACATTCATTTTAGAACGGTCTTCTTTTAAGGCATAACCTTTGAACATAGGGTTAAGGTCTATTTCGGAATATAATAACTGAGCTTTCTTAGTATTAATTTTTTCAATAGCTTCAATACCTCCTAAATCTTTTAACCACTGCATAGTTAGCATAGATACATAGGTAGCAAAAACAGCAGGTGTATTAAACATACTGTCTTTAGATATTTGAACTTTATAGTTTAACATTGATGGGATTTGACGCGTTACTTTCCCTAAAATATCTTCTTTGATAACTACTAAAGTAGCTCCTGCAGGTCCCATATTTTTTTGTGCTCCAGCATAAATTAAATCGAATTGAGAAAAATCTAGTTGTCTAGAGAAAATATCAGAACTCATATCACATACTAACGGAACTTTTGTTTTTGGAAAAGCATTCATTTGTGTTCCATATATAGTATTATTGGAAGTAACATGTAAATAATCCAAATCTGTAGGAATGCCATACATTTTTGGAATATAGTTGTACCCTTTGTCTTTAGAGCTAGCTAATTCTTCTATTTCTCCAAAAAGTTTAGCTTCTTTTATAGATTTTTCACTCCAGGTACCTGTATTTAAATAGCCAGCCTTGCGCTCTAATAAATTATAGGCTACCATTAAAAATTGTAAACTAGCTCCTCCTTGTAAAAATAAAGCTGTGTATCCTTTTTCTTTTAAACCTAATAATTCTAACGCTAAGGACTGTGATTTATCCATCACCGCAACAAAATCGGTGCTACGATGCGATATTTCTATAAGGGATAAACCCAAACCATTAAAATCCTGCACTGCCTTAGAGGCTTTCAACAATACTTCTTGTGGTAAAATACATGGTCCTGCGTAAAAATTATGTTTTTTCATGAGTATAAATTATTAAGGGTGCAAATGTCTTAAAATTCTAGGAAATAACCTTAGAGATGTTTTTATAATGTTAATAAGAAATCAATAGTATCAACCCCATCGGCATAATCAGCCAAACTTGGGTTTTGTGTTTCTCCAAAAGCAATTTCATTGGATACAATTCCGTTTCCAACAATACATTGTAACTTTTCTTTGTCTGTATCTAGTATTTTATGTAATTCTTCTAAAGAGTCGTAGCATTCATAAAACAATGATGCGATAGGGGAGCTATAGCTTTTATCTTCTTTTAGAATAAGAAAACCATTGTCTAATAATTTAAACTCACTCATTAAGTAAACAGCCTTGTTGTAATCATAATTATTGGCGTATTTAAACTGATTTATGATAGGACTACGGTCATAAATAGCTGTAAAAAAGTCATCAAATTTATATCCTTTAGGAACAAAAACTTTAGAAACACTTCTACAGCCTAATCCATAATACCTAAAAACATCTTCCCCCAAAGCGCTTAACTGTTTGGTAGTTTCATTTCCTGTTAATACAGCTACTGAGTTTCTATTTTTTCTAATAACATTAGGTTTTTTTCCAAAGTAATATTCAAAATATCGGGATGTATTATCACTTCCAGTGGCAATAACAGCATCAAAACCTTCTAATTTCCCATCTATAAATTGAAAACTATCCTTTAGTAATGGTTCAACTTCTGCAAGTTTAGCAGCTATTAAAGGAAGTAATACAACATCATTGGAAGATAATTTTACAAGGGCTTTATTACCAGTGATAATTGTAACAAGAAAATCATGAAAACCTACTAACGGAATATTACCAGCCATTATTAAAGCAATGGTTTTATAAGTGCTTTTTTTAGGTATCATATAATTAGACAACCATTTGTTTAGTTGTTCTTCTGATAGTAAAGCTGCCCAATTATTAAGACTAAATAATACATTTTTTTTTGTAAACCAATTGTTTTTAATCTCTGAGAATTTTATTTTTTCCTCAAAAAGATAAAAATCGTTAGATTTATCTGTCTGATTTACAGTTTGTTCCTTAGTGTATTCACAATAATTATTGATGAATTTTCCTAGTTTAACAAAAGCTTTTATTCTTTGTTGAAGGTCTATCATTATATTTGTACAAGATTTTATTAGGCTTTATCTTTGCACAAAAGTATAGATACTGAAATTAATTACGCATAAAAGAAATATAAATTATGGCAATTATAATAACAGACGAGTGTATTAATTGTGGGGCATGTGAGCCAGAGTGCCCAAATACTGCCATTTACGAAGGTGCAGATGATTGGCGATATAGTGACGGTACTTCTTTAGAAGGAGGCGTTGTTTTACCTGATGGTAAGGAGGTTGATGCAAATGCATCGCAAGAGCCTATTAGTGATGAAGTTTACTATATATCTCCAGATAAGTGTACAGAGTGTATGGGATTCCATGAAGAGCCACAGTGTGCGGCTGTATGTCCTGTTGATTGTTGTATTCCAGATGAGGATAATGTAGAGACAGAAGAAGAACTTTTAGGAAAGCAAAAATTTATGCATCCAGAAGGATAAGTTAAATAATTGACATTCAAATATAATATTAAAAATCCCAAGCTTTGCACTTGGGATTTTTGTTTGCTGTCTTGTGTTCTTAATTCTTTTAACTTAAATCTGTTTTTCCATACATACACTTTCTTTAGAGTTTATGTATGTGCCGTACTTTTCGATTATTTTATACCCAACTCTTTGGTATAAACCAATTGCCGCTTTTTGGTTGTAGAGTGTTTCTAATAAAGATTTGGAATAGCCTTTGTTAATTGCTACTAATTCTAATTCTGCTAATATTTTTTTTGCTAAACCTAGTCTGCGAGCTTCTGGAGAAACAAACATTCTTTTTATTTCTATTGTATTACTGTCATACTCTTTAAAGCAACCACAGGCAGCAGCTTTATTGTTGTAATAGATTAGAATTATATTTTCATTGAATTATATAATGTTGTTACTCCAATATTTAACACCATTTTCTGGGTAATTTTCCCATAATCCCTTGTCTAATAGCGCTGATAGTTTTATAAAATCAAGATTTGCACTATCTGTTCTCTTTATAATTAGGTTCATTTTTTTAAATTATAAGTTAAAATACTACTTTTTAGTGTATTACTATTTAAGTACGGGACAGCTTGTATAAAAGAAATCCCAAGCTTTACACTTGGGATTTCTTTTATACAAGCTGTTGGGGTAGTAAAACCGACTAGCTTAAAAAGTTTTAAAAATTAGAACTTATAATTTAATGATAGATTGAACATAGTACCTAGTTGACTAAAGTGATATCCATCATATGTCATTTGAGAATAACGTTGGTTAAATGTAATTAAATCAGATTGATTTTTAATCTCAGTTTGACCACTAGATGTTATAGTTGTGTTATCAATTATTGCTTGTCCAGCAGCATTTTCTGCCTTAAAACCCCATTCAGGTAATATATTCAAAATGTTATTTATGTTAAGTGAAATTGTTAGTTTTTCAGTAGCGTTGAAATTAACACCTAAATCAGTTACAACTTTTGGAGTAAATTCAGTTCTCAAATTTGAATCTAAACCTTGTTGCTTAAAAGTTGTTTTGCCAAAATAAGTATTGTTTAAATTGAAGCCTAATTTTCCGATATCATAATTAGCTCCTAATATCCATTTTGTTACAGGCCTAGAGGTAAAGAATAATGCTTCTTGAGTAGCATTTACCACAGATTGACCAGCGTTCTCAACTAATGTTGGGTTTTTTACATTCCCATCGCGTTCATTTTGTATTGTGTAGTTTCCAGATAAGTTTAAGCTTAACTTGCCATTACCTAGTGCTATTTTTTTTTGTGTAAGTACAAAATCAATACCAGAAGTTCTAGTGTCTATGGCATTGGAGAAGAAACTTAAATCGTTTAGATTATTGTCTCTTAAAATATCATCAAGAGGAGTTATTCCAATATTATTACCATTAGCATCAAAAGCAGTTCCTGTAATTTCTGACCCTAAAACAATACGATCTTTTACTTTAATATGGTAGTAATCTATAGTGAAGCTAAGCGTATTTGTTAGTTTACCGCCTATACCAATGGTGAAATTATTAGAGGTCTCAGCATCTAAATTATCTATTCCTAATAGCTTAGCTTGTGTAGATACATTATTTACAAAACCACCAACTTGTATGCCTTGCCCAGAAACAAAATTATATTGTGCTTTTTGTGTGTAAATTTGGTGTAAAGTAGGGGCTCTAAATCCTGTAGATATAGATGCTCTAGCTGTTAATTTATCGTTTAATTTTAAACGTGAACTAAATTTATAAACAAAAGCATTTCCAAAATCAGAATAGTTTTCTGATCTAACAGTACCACTTAATAAAAATGCATCACTAACGTCATAATCCAAAGAGAAATATCCTCCAATATTGTAACGATCAAATTTACCCGAGTTTTCTGGGCTGTTACCAGCAAAAGAATCGGCACCACCACCATCATAAGAAGATAAAATGCCTTCAATTATTTCAAAGGTTTCACTTCTAAATTCAGCTCCAAAACCTATACTGATTTTATCTGAGAGTATTCTATTAATGTCTATGTTTCCAACATTATGCGAAAAATTTGTACCTCCTGGATTAAATGACTGAGGACTATTTTCTCTATATAACTGAGACCCTTCTGTAATTTCGCCATTATCAATAATCCCATCACCATTTGTATCTACCCAAGTAGAAGGTGAATAAACAAAGTTTCTGTTATGAGACTGATTTACTTTATAAGTTTGCATATTAGCTCCTGTGGTATAACTTAAATCTATATTCCAATCGTTTATTTTTGTTTTAATACCAATAGAACCATTGTAATCGCTTAATAAACCTTCAAAAGTTGGTACATACCCATCATAGCCTCCATTTGTAGTAGGGTTATCACCAGGAAAGAAAGCTGATAAATAAGGAAAATCGTCTAAAGTTCTCCAATACGGAGTTCTGTAGTTTGCGAAACTATTTACTTTTTTGTAAACATAAGCTGTATTAAAATACAATTCCGTATTATCACTTAAATCATACCCTCCATTTATTAAAAATTTAGAAGCAGCAGTTTCAGGAGAGCCATTAATGTTATTAGCATCCGGATTACGTGATAAAAATTCTTGAACAAAACCCAAATCAGCATCAAAACCCAAATCAACGTCTGCTTCACCCAATGCGCTAACAGTTCCTGGTCTATTTGATTGGTTTGTTTTTGAGAAATCAATTGTATAATTAATATACCCTTTATCTTCTCCAATTGAACTACCGTTATTAACACTTACACCAAACATTTCACCATCGCCTTCAGAAGTAATACCTGTTCTAATAGTACCAGAGCCAGTTTCTGGACTATCTTTAAGTATAATATTCATTACACCTGCAATGGCATCAGAACCATACTGTGCAGAAGCACCATCTCTAAGAATTTCAACCCTTTTAATTGCATCAGTAGGAATTGCAGAGATATCCGCACCTGTTTCACCACGACCTGGAGAAGTTTGCGTATATAATAAAGCACTTAAGTTTTTACGTTTTCCATTAACTAATATTAATGTTCTACTTGGTCCCATGTTTCTAATTTCATATGGATCTAAAAGTGAAGTTGCATCGTTCACAGGTGTTTGTACCGTGTTAAAAGATGGTATTCTGTATTGTAAGGCTTTATCAAAAGTAGCTTGCCCAGTAGATGTTAGTTCTTTTACACCAACTACATCAACAGGTAAGGGAGAATCAGTATTACTTCTAGGAGCCGTACGAGAACCTACAATAATAAATTCTTCAAGTTGCATTCCTTCATTTAAAGTAACATTAATTGTAGAAGATTTTGCTACAATTTTTTCTTCTGTACTAAATCCTATATAGCTATATACGAGTGTGGCATTTTGACTTACACTAATTGAGTAGTTACCGTCAAAATCTGAGGTGGTACCATTCGTAGTTCCTTTTTCTACAATATTTACACCTGCTAAAGGAGTTCCGTTTTGGTCTTTTACAACTCCGCTTACAGTATTTTGTAAATTATTAATATCATTCACCACTAATGTTCCTAGTGGCTGAACACCGTTTATTGAAGTTAAAGTTACTTTGTCTTCTTTTTTATGATATACCACATAATATTTGTTCCCTAAATATTCAAAATCAAAACGAGTTTTACGTTCTAATTTGCTGATTATTTTATTTAGTTTGTCGTAATTGTATTCATTCGGATTTAAATTTTCTTCCGATATCAAATCTGAATTATAGGTAAAAAACACCTTGTGCTTTTCGCTAATTTCATTTAGGAAATCGGCTAATGCAACAGATTCATTTGTTGTAAAAGCTTTTGTTTTGTGTTTAGCGTTACTTTTAGTAATTCCAAAAAGAAAAACCGCAAGAAACAGCGTTTTAATAATTTTTTTTTGATTCATAGTGTTCGAGTTTTTAATTATAATTAGTCGTTAATTATTAATAGTACATTGCCTTTTTTGACAATTTTAGTTCCAGTCGATTTTTCAATTGCTGACAAACAAATCTTCAAATTACCATTAGGGATTCCCCCGGTTATTAGTTTACTTTTTAGTTTTTTATTCATAAATTTTATGGAGATACCATACGAGTATTCTATATTTTTCATGACTTCTTCTAGCGTAGTATTATTGAAGATATAGGTGCCTTCTCTCCAAAATGAATATGTATTATTGGTGTTTACCTTTTTATGGGTTAAAACTTTGTTCTCTTTTGAAAAAGAGACATATTCACCAGGAGTCATTTTTTGTGAAGTTCCATTTTCCAACAAAAGACTAATGGATCCTTCGTCTAATACAACATCTGTTTTCTTCTCGCGAGTATTTACATGAAAATGTGTTCCGTAAACTTCAACTTTTAAATCGTTTGTGTTTACCCAAAATTTTGCTTGAGTAGATAAGATTGGTTTCACTTTAAAATAAGCTTCTCCAGTTAGGTATACATTTCTGTTATCACTCTTTTTGTAGTTTAGTGTAGAATTGCCATTTAAGACGACAATAGTTCCATCTGGCAGTGTTAGGTTAATTATTTCTCCATAGGCTGTTTTATGAGAAATTTGGTTAGAAGTAGAGTAAAAATTAAATCCAACAACAATAAAAAGAATGGTAGCAAATGCAACAGAGGCTATTTTTATACCTTTAGTGTTAGTAGTTTTCTGTTTTAAGGTGCTTTTTGTACCTAATTCTGGAGAGATGTTTTTTAGTATGGACTCTAATTTTTGATTTATAACGGTGTCGTTTAACTTACTTTTATTAAAGTTGATACCTAGAATAATATCTTTTGCTGTATAGATGGTATCTATTTGTTTGGGATTATTGTGAATCCAAGAGTTCCAATAAGAAACATCATTCCTGTTGGTTTTGTGTACCCAATTTTTAAAAGAAGTGTCTTCTAAAAGGTTCTCTAATAAGAGGTTGTTATTTTCTTGCATTTAGGTATTTAAAATAAATGTATTTACTGCTACCATTTATAAAGAGCAATACATTTACTTTTTATACCCTATAAAAACAATTAATTTTCTAAAACCTTGGAAATTATGCTATTTTCAATTTTTTTTCTAAGCTTTGTAAATGCTTTTTGGAGTGTATTTTGAACACTTTGGTAAGAAATACCCATAACCGTAGAGATGTCGGTGGTACTTAGACTGCTATAGTATTTTAGGTAAATAACCTCGCGCTCTCTGGAGGAAAGGGTGTTTAAAATATAAGCAACCGTTTCTTTTTTAGCAGATGTAAATTCTTGTTTAATTGCTAATTCTTCAGGAGATATTGTAAAATTGGAAACATAACTCTTATTAAAATCAGAATAATTACGCTCTTTTTTTAAATAGTGCAGTAACGCTCTTCTAAACGAAACAAATAAATAGGACTTAACACTCTTTATGAGACCTATTTTTTCTCGCTTATCATATAAGTAAATAAAAAAAGTGTGCAAGCAGTCTTCAGTGGCTTGTTTGTTGCTATTAATTTTTAATCCATAGCTATGTAACAATGGATAGTAATACTTGTATAAAGAAGAAAAGGAAGAAATATCACCTTCTAAAAATAAAGCCCATAAAGTTTCTTCTTTATTTTTTGACATAAAAATAACTTTTAACTTACATAAAACTAATGAATTTTCAATAATAGATTAAGAATATTTTGTCGTTTTGTCAAATTGTTACTTTTATGCTACCTTTTTGCGTACTATCGTTAAAATAAAATATTTAAATTTATATGATGTTTAATTTATCTCTTTAAGGTATTTACCATAGTAAAAACTATATTTGCAGCTTCAAAATATTAAAAACTATGAAAGCAGGTATCGTAGGATTGCCAAACGTAGGAAAATCTACTCTTTTTAATTGTTTGTCCAATGCGAAAGCTCAGAGCGCAAATTTTCCATTTTGTACCATTGAGCCTAATATAGGAGTGGTAAATGTCCCAGATTCAAGATTAGAGAAACTAGAAGAGTTAGTAAATCCAGAGCGCGTATTGCCTGCAACTGTAGAGATTGTTGATATTGCTGGTTTGGTAAAAGGAGCTAGTAAAGGAGAAGGTTTAGGAAATCAGTTTCTTGGGAATATTAGAGAAACAGATGCTATTTTACATGTTTTGCGTTGTTTTGATAATGATAATATTGTTCATGTTGACGGCTCTGTAGATCCTATAAGAGATAAAGAGACTATTGATATGGAGTTGCAGTTGAAAGATTTGGATACTGTAGATAAGAAATTAGAAAAAGTTAAGAGAAGTGCTAGAACTGGTAACAAAGATGCACAAAAGGAAGAAGCTATTTTGTTGGCTATAAAAGAAGGGCTAGAAGCAGGGACATCTATTAGGGTTATTGAGATTTCTGAAGAAGACCGTGTAGAATATGTAAATCCATTACAATTTATAACAGATAAGCCAGTAATGTATGTTTGTAATGTAGATGAAGATGCTGCAACTACGGGGAATGCATATGTAGAAAAAGTAAAAGAAGTTGTGGCTGCTGAAAACGCAGAGGTAATTTTCTTAGCAGTAGGAACTGAAGCAGATATAACAGAATTAGAGTCTTACGAAGAAAGAAAAATGTTCTTAGAAGATATAGGTTTATCAGAGCCAGGTTCTGCTAAGCTAATTAGAGGAGCATATAAATTATTAAACTTAGAAACCTATTTTACAGCAGGAGAAAAAGAGGTTCGTGCTTGGACTATCCCTGTTGGAGCTACAGCACCACAAGCTGCGGGTGTTATACATACCGATTTTGAAAAAGGGTTTATTCGTGCTGAAGTAATTGCTTATACTGATTATGAATTATATGGCAGTGAATCTAAAGTGAAAGAAGCCGGTAAAATGCGTGTAGAAGGGAAAGAATACATTGTTAAAGATGGTGACGTAATGCATTTCCGTTTTAATGTGTAATTGAATAGCGATTAGTAATTATCAAAAAAAATAAAAAAGAAGCTTGGCTATTTTTTTGAACTTGATGCTTAAACTTTTTTTTAAATGCTAAAAATATTTTTTTTCTTCTAACGTTGAATATCGTAATTCTAAAGAAAATAATATACAGGTAGTTGTAATAGTATTTATGTTCGTAGGATGGTGAAAAAATCAGCTGCTTCTATTGGAATTACATTTGCTATTATTGGAGTAGTTCTGTTTTCTGCGAAAGCAGTAATCAGGGCAAACTCATGCTTTGCTAAATTCTCTTAAATTAAGAGTTATTCAGTACACTCTCATACTTTTACATTTAGAACTTTGTTCAAATAGTCTTGATCCCAAGCTGCTTTGAGTCTTTTTCCTTTT
>Ga0209185_1001524_pt1 | contig 19727 bp, 11 predicted proteins | sample SidtaG_2_FD_187425 | JGI IMG/M metagenome (GOLD analysis project Ga0209185, IMG submission 187425) | Marine algal microbial communities from Sidmouth, United Kingdom - Sidmouth_Asex2 metaG (SPAdes) (version 2) | ecosystem: Host-associated > Algae > Red algae > Unclassified | place: Sidmouth... | reverse complement strand
TTATCCCACCCCGGATCCTGCCACGCCTGCCGACGAAGCACATCCGGATAATTCAAAAACAGCCCCTCCAGCACCGGAGCATACGCCTCATCCACCCGCCACATCTTCTCCGCACCATCAAACCGCCGCGCCTCCGCAGGAACAGCCATCTTAAACGCCGCCAGCGTCCCCTTAAAATCCGCAGCCTTACCAATCTTAAAATAGATATACCCATCCCGCCGCCTACAAAAAGACAACCGAGCATCAACTTCCATCGAAACCATCCATCCCCAAAATACCGTGACTTCCACTAAAGGAACTGACTTTGATTCCCACAAAAGTCGAGATAAACTTGTTCATATAGACACGCTGTTAGCAGCAATATTCAGAGGTAAAAGTAACCAAAACCTAAATCTTGATTCGTAGATCGACTAAATCATCCCGATACAAGAAGGGAGATATTTCAGCTGATTTTATCTGTTGGTTAGAATTGTGCCTTTGCGTACTAGTACATAATATACAGCATTTCTTTGCTCTGGTGATGCCTACGTAATGCAGATTCTTGTCTTGAATAATATCTCCCTTGTACTGAGGTAAAATCCACTTGTACAAATCGAGATGAAAGACGATATCAAATTCTAATCCTTTCGACTTATGAAGTGTCATTATCAAGACTTGGGTGCTATCTGGGGGCATAAAGGATTCTAATTGGTGTCGATTTTTTAGAACATCTTGTAATCGGTTAATAGCCCCGCTTTCACGATGTTGAGGGAATATCTTGTATGCGATCTCAAGGAAAAGATCATTTGTTTGCGCTAAGGCAAAAGGGTCTGATTTAGCTACACTTTCGATTTGCCCCAAAATATTCATCACATTTCGAACCACCGTAGCTTGAAAATCAATGTTAAGATAGCTTTCTACTAACTCATACTTCGTGGCATTAGCGTTGAACACCCAACTAAGAATCTTTTTAAACATTGCCCCCCATATGCTAGAATCATTATCAAGAGAACTTTGTGTTATTGGTTTGAAAGGGATGCCAATATTTTGCGCAATTATTGACCCCGTTCGTCTGCTCCGAACAAGAATCGCTATCTTATTTCGTTCACTTACTTGATATCGCTCTGAAAACTCAACGACACTTCTGGATAGCCAATTAGCAATTTCAATTTCGGACCCAACTGCATGCTTGTGAAAGACATTTATCTCCTCCGTCGGTAATATTTGGGTATTTTGAGATAAAAACCGAGCGGAGTAATTTACGATCGAATTATGACATCTATGATTGTCAGATAATGGAAAAGTTCGATGGCTTTTTTCATTTTCTAAAAGCTCAAGCAAATACTTCGAATCTTTCTTCGCGAATCCAAATATTGATTGGTCTATATCGCCAACTGCGACTCCATTAATACCAAGATTTATCAAATTCCTGAACATTTTATGTTGCCAATAACCACAATCTTGATACTCATCGACAAATACGTTGGTGTATTTTGCTTTAAGATAACGACGGCAAGCCAAAGAGTGTTCAAAAATATATAATGAAAGAAACCCGAATGCTTCCAGAATCACTTGACCATTAATGTATCTGTCTTTCAATAATTCTATACAATTATCAATAAGGTATTCATAATCTTCTGAATCCTTCAGCGTTGATTGGAATTGCACAGAAATGCAGTTCTCAAGAGTAGATAGTTTAACCACTTCTAACTCTCGAATAGGATTCCCAAAAATATGTGTGCCAAACGGTAATATGATCTCGGAAAGAAAAAACGCATCAATTGTTCCAAAAAAAGAGCCTTTCCGATCTGCACCCTCAGCTAGACAGCGATGTTTTAGTTCGTCACTCGCTTTATTGGTATACGAAATAGCAATAACACATTGGTAATCCAGATGAGTGGACAGGATTATCTTGATTTTTTGAGAGATAGTAAAGGTCTTTCCACTTCCTGGAACGGCAACAATAATACATCCGCCATCATAATCTATTGCATCTTGTTGGGCCTTCGTGGGCGTAATTGTCATTATTAAACTGTCACTAGCTCTTCACAACGTCTTAGGGGTTGTGCGAGATTGCTGTCTTTCAACATAGATAAAGCATCTGAATGTGACTGAAGAAAGTCGAACATAAACGTAGCTTTTCGCTTCTGCATCTGCTTTAATACTTTTTCATCAGCATCTTTACAAGAGTAATCAGTTAGAATATCAGGCATTTCTGTATATAAGTCGTGTTCCAAGTCGACATCAGCAACAAATATGTTAATCGCCTTTAACATTCTTCGAAGCACTTCTGCTGCTTTCTTATTTTCCAAAGGAACATTCTCCGCATCATCAAAACCTTTCAGTTTTGGCTCATAAGCAACAGTTCGAGGACATTTTTCATCAATTGAGTGCGTTACCCGTGCAATTTCTAATCCACGCTGAAGACCAGCATAGCGGTAAGTAGTCTGTCTTGGCACTTTAAAAATATCGTTATCCGTACGAACCACATATTTGATGTTCAGCGACTTCAATAGACTGACATACGGAAGGAATCCAACACCATTAACCATTAAGACACTGATATTAAGGCGATCTAGATCTATTTCTAACGCTTTTGCTAGCGCCTTATAAAAAAGTTCTTCCGATGGCCCTTCGACCAGCAAAACTACACCTGCAAAGAAAGCTTCAGCAGGAATAATGTTTAGTCTATAACCAAATTCTATTATTGACGATTCAGTAAATGGATTAATACCATTACCTGCGGCTAATGTACCGGGCGAACCTTCATATAGTCTGATTATAGATGATGGTGGTACTTGACAAGCGATCTGGGGTGAATGAGTCGTAATAATAACTTGAGTATTCAATACATCTGAAAGATACTGAGCTAGTTTGCGTTGTTGATGAGGATGTAGGTGAGTTTCAGGTTCTTCAATACAAAATATACTGAATTCAGTTCGCTCAGCCGCAGAAGCAACATTATTACGAGCTGCCCATAATGCCATTTGAATTTGGTTATTACGGCCATCTCCTCCAACCAACAAACTTTTTCCATTCACTTGCGCAGACAAATCTAGGTTGTCTATAAATTCAGATGGATTAGATTGACCTGCATCAAAAATAATATTGTAATTGGAATTGTGGTGAGATAACAAATTTAGTTGCTCGTTTAGATCTGATGTAGCCAAACCTATATAAAACAACGAATTAATTCTTTTCGAAACTACCCCCAAAGATTTCTCGATTTTACGTAATTTTTTACCATCTTGTATGCTTTCTTCCTCTTTACATTTGCCTTTTGCGTCTTGTAAGAGCTGTCGTCGCTCTCTGTTAATAAACATATTCAAATCACGCTTGCTAGCAACAAATTTCAAATTCAATACACGCAGATAAAAACGAGTTTCTATCCCTACAAGGTTCTCCTCAGAATACCCAGCATAAAACCCATACTCTTTTCTTCCCGAAGCAATATCTTTGGAAGCACGATAGGACAAAAACAGATTCGCATCATCACTCACATACTCTCTCATTTTGGCAAGGACACAATCCTCATCTACATCTTTAAAATGAACGGTTATTTGCAGTTGATTCGTAGATTCATGGACGTAGAAATCTGAGTCACTTGGCTCGACATCCACTTCAGACAAACTGCGGTCTAGTAAAATACGAAGAGCGTGAAGGAGATTAGATTTGCCAACATCATTACTGCCAATAATCAAAGACGTTTCACTAAAGTTTATCGTGGCGTTCTTGAAGTTCCTAAATCCTATTAGTTTCACACAGCTAATATACATATAATTTTTCTAATACTCCTACCACAATGTCCACAACAGATTATTCGACCAAAAGCAGCCCGAGCGTCAACGGCGCAGCGGAGCTGACGCCGATCCCACCGTCAAATCCACGAGTAACGGCACCAAGTAACTCTAAATTTTTGCCCATTAACCACTATCAAAATGGACTGCAAAGAACAAATACTAGGGTTTAGTCGCTAAGAATGGGTAAGTCCAAAATTATCCAGGCTCGTTTTCCAAGAGCGCCCAACAAGGTAAATTTATCCCTAAGCTCGCTTGTATACTTTTAGAGCGCTCAATACCTTTAGGGATTTTGAAAGTTCATCAAGAGTAGATGCGGCTTGAGTAGCTTCTTTACTGTACTTCTCTGCATTTTTCTTGATTACACCTAATGCATCTCGTAATTCAACCAACTCATCAATAAACTTTTCATCAATTTCCGATGTGATGAATACATTCCCGCAGGACAAACACTCTCGCCCTCTACTGAACCAATTTATGTCTCTGTGATCCGTTCGCTGCCAACGTTGCCCCGCTTGTTCACCTAAAGTAGTAAGCGGAATAGCAGCACAAACTGTAGTTTCCTCACAGTAACGGCAATGCATTTTTGTACCACCGCTTTTACCCATTCTTGACCTCCTACTTTCCCTCTTATTGCCACATTGATCAAACGCAAAAACTCAAGCGTAAATTCACAGAATGTGAATATAGAAACGATACAACTAATATCATAATTTAGTAATATCACGGAAGATATTTATAAGGAAAATAAATCAGCCAATAAGCAGAGAGAAGTGTAACCAAGCCTTAGCCTACCAGCCAAAGAAACAAGAAGAAGTTACGAGCATCTTGTCCCAAGCAATAGAATAACATAAACAAGATAAATTGGATATTTCAAAAATAGCACACCAACAAAAACACCTGCCACCCCATTCTGCACCGCAAACCCACTGTTGATACAACCAACTTCCTCCATCCATAAATCCCCCTATCATAAAAAAGTTATTTCATTTCATAGAATAACGTAGTACAATTGTATCTTGTTCTGATTCATCCCGACTTGGGAACAAGATTTTAAACAAGCACGATAAACACAACCCTGTTTTCCCCTTTATGCTGTAGATTGCAGCAAGTAGATTGCAGCAAGTAGATTGCAGCAAGTAGATTGAAGCAAATTGGCGACATCCTACCATTATTCAACCTTAACGCAGTTTCATAACGAATATTCTTATCTGAATGACCACACTTCTCGTCCCACTAACTGATATCTTAACCGACGCCGACAACCCGCTCGACTTGACCGCATTGCCCACTGATGAGGCAATCCGCGTGCTCAAGGAAACCTACGCGTTCCTGCCCGGAACGGTACAGGTGACAATTGAAGATGGCGTCGCATCCATTTCATTTGGAGATGACGTCGACGCAAGTGGAACCGAGATTGGCGATTCGGGCGCAGCTGAACAGGCGCAACGATTGACAGAGCAAGCGCAGCGCAAGATCGAACAAGCGTCAGGATTAGCCAAACGCGGAAAGCTACGGCAGGCAATTCCGCTCTTTCAAGAAGGGCTGAAAGTACTACCGGATCATGCAGACGGGCGGCGAGAGCTAGCCATGGCCCTGATGCATACCGGCAGCCCCAATGCAGCCAAGGGACATCTCATCCGCGTGCTCCAACTAAAGCCAGACAGCGCATGGGCGCACCTGATTTTGGGCAATATCTACTTCCAATTCGAGCAAGATTTGGGATCAGCAGAGCGCTACTATCAAGCCGCTTACGACCTAGACCCCACAGACGTTTACCTGCTAAGCTCCTTTGGAACCCTGAAAGCACAGCGCAGCGACTGGGCTGCAGCCGAAGAGCTGCTTACCGCGGCAATTGAGGCCGATAAAAGTTACCCGAACCCCAGACATGCATTGGCGCTGGCCTACTTCCGTCAAGATAAAATTGAAGACTCACTCAACACGGTCGAGGCGCTTTTCGAAATAGCCGATGGCAATGACCCAAGCCAGCAAACCGTTTTGACTCAGGCACGCCAGCTCTATTTGGATCTCAACACCGAGATCGCCGAGAATCGCTTCCCCGGCATGATCGAGCGGCTAGAACAAGCCATGGCCGACTACGAAGCGGACCATGGCTACCCCATCCAACTCGAAGAAGACGCCAACCTAACCAAAGGAACCTGCACCGCCGAACTGGCATGGGTCTACAATCGGCCCCACCACCTGATCCGCTACCAACCGGCAGACAGAGCACGACTTGGCCATCTGATTGCGTCACGCTTGGAAAGCATCCAGATGATAACCCTTGCCCGGGATGCAGAGACATACAAGCTCTTTACAACGACCGCCGACCAGCGCAAGCAAGTACAAAAAAGCTTTGCCAGCGACTTTAAACGGCTAGAAAAGCGCGGACCCAGCAAAGCCGAAATTGAACGCATAGCAAACAACATGATCTACGGGCTAACCAACCAACTCTTCAACAACCCGCTAGATATGATTTTGGACCAGCGTATCTATGCCAAATACCCCGAGCTGCGCCAAAGCCAGTTTGTCTCAATGACAGTCTCGCAGCAAGAAGGGCTGCACGTCCTCCACTCTGAAGAAATTCGGGGCATGGCACCGCGCAAGATCTATCAAGCCAACGTGGCCATGAATTGTGCAACCGCCCACTTTATGGACGACCTATTTGGGCAGCGGACAAACTACGCAGCGGCATATCAAAAGTCTGGCATGCAGAGCGTGGGATTGACCCTCTACAAGCTATGGCAAAAAGCCGTGCCTACACTAACGCCAGGCGACGAGTTTGCCCTAGTAGACGCTTTTGCCAAGCAACTCAAGCTAACCAACTGGTACACCTGGCAATCAGAAGAGGACTCACCCAGCCGCACGCCTCAACCCACCGTTGGTCCAACCCCACCATCTGATCCCATATCACAAACCACCAGCGGCGCAGATGGCCCCACCAACCCAGAGCTACTGGAAGCCAAGGAACCAGCCACAGTCATGTACCTGCTGGATGCACTGCGCACCTTCGAGAACATGGATTTGGCGCAGGTCAACGCGATCACCCAAGAAGTTGCACTCATTGGAATGAACGGGCTCGACTACGCATCGAACGAAAAGCAATACGTGCTAAAGACACTCCCCGATGATCGCTACACAGGCTTGCAGCTAATGGCCTACATGCACGTCGGCCTAAAAATCGTAGAGCCAGACATCGACTCAGGCATGCCCTTTGAAGAAGCATACGAGGCCGCACTGAAGATACATCGCTATGGGTAATGGATATGAGAAAATTTCACGTAGAGGTAGATATACTCGTCTCGCTGTAGACAAAACGACAGCTGATCCCTACCAATTATTTGCTACAATTGCTGTTTTACCGCTCTATATTTTTATAGCCCAAAAGCAAATAAGAAAAATAAATTTGTGATGCCTTGTACATAAATTTGTAGATAACCACCACGAGTAAAAATATGAATCAGTTACGGAGTAAACCATGCTTGGCTTAGCGTTACGAGATGAATTCAAAGGCCGCCGCCTAAAGGGCACGGCGATTGAACTGACAAACCGAAACAATACAGGCGCCACCCAAGTGTCCGCTGCCGATTTTCTGCGTATTACCTATCCGACACACGATGTATTAATAACCGTTGAAGCCGCTGGGCCATCCCAAGGTAGACCCATTACGCTGCTGGGTGAGCGGGGACAAGGTAAATCCCATCTGATGGCCGTGCTCTATCATGCCCTGACGGATCGTGAGGCCACACAGCAATGGCTGAACGAATGGGCCGATACGTTGGGCGATCCGCAGATCAGCGCCATTCCACTCCGTGACGGGATGCACGTCATTGGTGAAAGCCTCCATCGGCAGCGATTCAAATTTCTGTGGGATCTGGTCTTCGATAACCATCCAGATGGAAAATACTTTCGAGGAAAATGGGAGGGACTCGGTGAAAAGAAACCGGATATGCCCAGCGACGAAATCCTCCTTGAAATGTTTCAGAGCACGCCAACCGTTCTAATTCTCGATGAATTCCAGACTTGGTACGATGGCCTGACCAACACGAAGCAGTATCCCTGGAAAGTATGGGCATTCAATTTCATCCAGATCCTCTCCGAGATTGCCAAGGAACACCCTGAGATCCTCGTGCTTGTGGTCTCCGTGCGAGATGGTAATACCGATGCATTCCAGCAAATCCAGCGCGTTAATCCAGTCATTGTCGACTTCAAGGGACCATCAGCCAAGAGTGATCGGTTGCGTTTGCTGCTATACCGCTTGTTTGAAAATCGCCTCCAGGTTGACTCCTCAGCGATCGAGGGATTGATCGGTAACCACATCGCTGAATACTTCCGACTAAAAGACATCCCGCCTGCCGAACAAGCGAGAATTCACGACGAATTCTTAGAAGCTTGGCCCTACGCGCCGCACCTCATGCAATTATTAGAAGACCAAGTCCTGATCGCTACTAGTGCGCAGGGTACACGCGATCTGATCCGGATTTTGGCGGATCTCTTCAAACGCAATGGCGAGAACAAAGCCATCTTGACGGCTGCTGATTTCCGGCTAGACGATGAAAAAAGCGGCATCGTTGCACTTCTCGATTCTGTCGCCAATCAGCATCATACTCGACTTCGAGAAAAAGCGCTGCGGAATCTCGAAGCGGTCAGCGATGCCACAGCAGGCAGCGGTCAGGCCTTGCCCCATCTCGCAGAGGTCATCAGCGCGCTCTGGCTGCGGTCATTGGCAGATGTCAATCAGGCCGGTGCCGACTTGGCGACACTCCACGTCGATGTGACCAGAGGTATGACTATCGATGACAACAAGTTTCAAGCCGAGCTAGCGACCATCGTCGAGAATAGCTTCAATATCCACGAGGATGGCAATCGCTATATCTTTAGGGAGGAGGAAAATCCCCAAGCCAAACTCATTGCTAACGCACGAAATGATAAGCTTTTTCAGCACAATGAAGACCGTACACATCTCGCCAAAGAGACACGATACGTCTTAGAGGGAAGTAGTGGCGTTGATCTGCCTTATCGTGTCATTGTCTTGCCGCAGGCATGGAAGACCAACCCTTGGACAGAGATGGACGAGAGCGACATGCCCGCAAACTGGCGTAATCGTATTCCGATCCTTGTCCTGCCGGAAGCCCCGCCCAAGGTAGATCCGGTTCTGGGCGAATGGCTACGAGCAAACCTGCAAACCAACCGCAATGTAGTCCGCTTTCTCCTACCCAGAGATGGTTCAACCAGTTTGTTTCTCGACCGCGATCTGCTCATATTGGCTCGCTGTATCTACTTGGCAGAAGAATGGAAGAAACAAAATCCCGAATATGGAAAGCTACAGACCAAGTATCAAAAGCAACTACGTGATATTCTCAAGGCGCGATTTGATCGCTTTGCCATCATTGCCAACTGGAATTTTCAGGAACCCATGCTCTGCCAGTTCTCGATTGAAAGCCATCGGGCAGAAGGCACCCAGATCCCTGAGGCCATTGACAAGAGCATCCGTGAAAATCTTTTCCTGCCAGAAGACTTTGAAGAGTTTGCCATGGAGGCCGCTGCCAACAACGAATCGGTAGGCAAGTTACTCCGTGAATTGAAAGAACCGCGCCCCAGCGGACAAGGCTGCATCCCCTGGCTGGGTGAAACGTTGATCAAGGAGCGTATCACTCAGCTCTGTGCCCGCGGGAAAATCGCTATCAACCTGCGCGGATTGGAGTACCTCCAACGCCTTGATGGCGAAACCGAGGACGTCGCCTACAGACGGCTGCGCGGAAAAATCGGCACAGGCAAACACTTGGACGAAACCCATATCCTTCTTCCCCAGAATGTGCCGGCTACAGGCGGGATCACGAAGCCTAGCAATAGCGCTCCATCACCATCCGATACAGATGGGTATGCACAGCCAGACGAGTCCGACGGCGTATCAGGGGGCATTGCAGAACCCGACCATGGCGGCACAGGCAGAACATCGGGTGGCAATCCCCCCAGCCCCAGTGACATCTTTGGCGACAGTGCTAGCTATACTCCATTCTCGGCTCCAGCCACCTCGTCGCTGAATCTGCTCGGCGAAGTCGAAACCTGGGGGGTGAGCACCGGCACCAAGGTACGCTCATTGGTGCTGCGAGTGGACGAACTCACCGGCGCACAACTGCAAGAATTGATCAGAAAACTACCCGATGGGATGACCTACGGGCTAGACCTGGAAAAGGAGAACGGACAATGACACCTCCCCTTGATTGGGTCCGAATGCTGCAGCAAGCACCGCCTGCTGATGCCTGGTCGGCTATCTTCAATCACGCTTGGCAGATATGCTCCCAGACCATCTCCACTGGCAACGCCGTCAAAGAGGTAGTTGCACGTGACCGCAGCCTCGCGGATGTGGACCACTATCTGGCCACCGCTGGTTGGGATCTTTGGGCCGACTATGAAACATCGGCTCCCCGAACAGCAAATCTTCTGACCAAATGGTGGGCTTCGCATTCGCCGGGGCGGGCCATATTGATCTTGGATGCCTTCTCCTTACGCGAGGCACCATGGATACTCAGCCAGGCCGCGGATCGAGGCTATACGGTCCACAAGGCCCAACCCACCGGTGCAGAATTGCCCGCAGACACCACCCCCTTTGCCAAAGCGCTCGGATTTGCCCAGCGTTCTGCTCTGGGCAATAACGGGGCAGGCAACGCCCATGTCTTTTCCGGCGCACAGACCGACTCTGTCGATATCGCCTGGAAGGACTGCGCAGCCCTCATCGGTTCGGAACCCGACTGGGTCTTCTGGCATCACTGGCCGGACCATCGCCTCCACGATCATGACGACCCAGGTAAAGGTCTGCAAACACTTACCGCAGAGGTGAATGCCCACCTGACCGGGGATGCCTTTTGGTCCCTAGTTGACCGCTTGGCGGCAGGCCGCCGTCTCGTCATTACCGCCGATCACGGCTATGCCGCCAGTGGACAGTTCCCCGATTCGAACAAAGAGGAGTCCGACTATCTCAAAGAACGCTACAAGAGCGGCCGATCAAGTGGTGGCGAACAGGTGCCTGGCGCATGGGTCCCGCCCATTGATCTAGGGATTGACAGCGCCCATGGCGACCATCTCTATGTCAATGGCCGTCGTAAATGGAAGAGCCAGGGCGGTTACCCAACCCTTACCCATGGCGGCCTCAGCATTCTCGAAGTCACAGTTCCGTTCATCGAAATCAGCAGGAATTCTTAACATGACAAATGATAAGCCCTGGAAAGCAAGGGGAATGAAAAAAGATGAGTGGTTGGCAGCAGAAGTCGCTAAAGCCGTTGGCGCTGGCAAGCTCTGGGCGTGCGAGACGGTCGATTTCTCAGACCCCAATCGTCCTCTGACCTGTATCGAAGTGGACTTCCCGATCGTACCGATAAACGCGATCGCAAAGGTTGAGTCCTCGTCTGGAGCTGGACGAAAGCCCATATATACCATGAATAAATGGTGGGCGCGACGGCCGTCTAGCGTATTTCGGGCAATACTTCTTGCGTCTTCAGTCAAGTCGCCCGATGATCCGTCAGAGGCATCTAAGCTTCTGTGGGATGTCTACTATGGTAATCATCAAAAAGAGGGTGCATTCAGCAATCTAAAGGTTGCTGACGTTTTCATGGGCGGGGGTACGACTGTCGTTGAAGGGTCAAGGCTAGGCATGCAGATGTATGGCAACGACCTCAACCCCGTGGCCTGGTTTGTGGTCAAAAATGAGTTGGCCCAGATCGACACATCCGAAGTTGAAGCCTTACTTGCGGACATCGAAGCCGAGGTCAAGTCCCAAATCATGCCCTTCTATGCCTGCAATTGTCCCCGTGGGCACAAGGGCAAGTGGACACAGGTGAGCACCGGCGAGGCGATGGGCGACGACTTCGACCCGTTGTCCCTCACCACCAATGAGCGCAAGGACTATAGCTACTATGGCCCGGAGATCATCTACGCGTTCTGGGCCAAGCACGGCCCTTGTCAGGTCACTGGATGTGGCCACCGCACCCCTATCATGACTAGCCCAGTGATGGCCATCAAGACCCTCACTGTGAAATTCTGGGCGCGTACCTGCAAACAATGTGGCTGTGACTACGATTTGGAGGAGGGAGACGCGCGCATGGCGCCTGGCGTCTCCTTAGTCGTGGCCGATACTGAGCGACCCTTTGCCGTTGCTACGCTAAATCAATACAGCGGCGCACCGGAAAGCGCCGAATGCCCTAGTTGTGGTGAGACCGAAATCTATGAAAAGCTAGGCAAAGGCAAGAGAAAGAAAATTGAACTCTCGTTGTTGGTGCATCCGCAGTGGTTGCAGGGTGAGGCATCTATGGATGATCAGGGACGACCTTATGGTGGCAGCGCAGATGATTCGGTTGAGGCGACGATTCGCTGGAATCAGGTGCGGGTAGAGACATGTCTACTTATTGAGGTGCGGGGGAAACTACCGGAAGAGATCCTCTGTCCTGACACAGGCCTTCTCATTCGAACAGGCACGGATGGCGGAACCGTGCCTAAACGAAGCAACTACGCTTGTGGTTCCTGCGGCACTGTACAAGATGTTCTCACAACAGTAAAAACATCTGGCAAGACTGGTCCGATTGCTATGTACGCTCACCAAGGGTACTGTCCATATTGTAATGAGGAAAACCAGCCGTATAGCGGGAGATTTTTCGCCGCGACAAGTGATAGTTCTTTGTCAGACGCTGCACTTGCTGAATGGAACGTTCGAAAAGAAAGTGATTTGAAGGAATTCTGGCCTCGGTCCGAACTGCCGTATGGATTCATGACGCACCTGCTCAATGGTGGAATACCAAATCATGGTTTTACTCACTGGTGGAAGTTGTTCAATGCTCGTCAATTGCTGGTCCTTTCCCAATTAACTCGCGCTACGTGGGGAAATGCAGAACGGTATTCTAGTATGACACGAACCTATTGTCTATCTGCGGTACATAGATTTTTGCAGCATAACAACATGCTTTGCTTTTGGGATGATAAGCAGGACTGTTTGGCACCGAGTCTCAGCAATTCTAACTTTCATCCGAAAAATACACTAGTCGAAAATTGTGTTTTTTCCCATCTTGGACGAGGAAACTATCGTTCCTCTGTTGACAAATTGAGGGCGACATACAAATGGGTGGAAGACCCTTGGGATCTGGTCAGCACTGATTTAGTCGTTAGAAGAAATGAAAATCTAGACGGGCTGTTGTCAGGGAAGAGCCAAAAAACTTGTAATCAGGAAACGCCGCATAGTCCAACGGAGCTATTTTGCCAATCTTCTACGGATCTCGGTGAAATTGATGATCATTCAGTTGATCTGGTTGTTACCGATCCTCCTTTTGGCGGGCTATTACACTATTCCGAATTATCAGATTTCTTCTACGTTTGGTTGCGGTTAGCGTTAAAGGATGAATTCCCGGATTACTTTGGCGCAGCCTATACCCCAAAAATGTTAGAAGCTGTATCGAACAGGGCAAGACAGCCTGAAGATCCTGAAGGGTTTTATCAAAGAATACTAACGGAATGCTGGAAAGAAGCTAATCGGTTACTCAAGGAAGCAGGGCTGTTAGTATTCACATTTCATCATAGCGAGGATGCTCCTTGGGTTGCCGTTCTTGAATCCTTGTTTGAAGCTGGCTTTTTTCTTGAAGCCACCTATCCAGTCAGGGGGGACGAGACTAAGGGCGCCGGTCAATTTGGGTCAAGGTTGATCGAATATGACATTATCCACGTATGTCGAAAGCGCCAAGAAGAGACTAAAGCCATATCCTGGGCCAAGTTGAGGAGGCAGATACTCCGTGATGTCCGTGACCTCCAAGACCTGCTCCAACACCATCAGGAAGAGGGCCTCCCCGAGGCCGATCTACAGGTAATCCGGCGCGGCAAGGCGCTAGAGTATTTCTCTCGCCATTACGGCAAGGTCTACAAGGATCAGGACACAGCCATGTCGGTGTTGGAGGCGCTGCTGGGCATCAACCAGTTGCTAGACGAGGAGGCTGGGGGAATTAAAGAAGCTCCTCCTCACAACGCCGAGCCCTTCACCCGTATGCTCCTGCGCCTGTTCGACGGAGTTAGCGAACTGCCTCGTGACCAGATGCAAAAATTCCTACGCGGCACCGGCAGTGCACCCTCTGATTTTGAAGAACGGGGCTGGGTCTATGAGCAGAAGAAGGTCTTCTATCTGACACCGCCGCTAGACATTGCCCAGGCATGGGTCGGCAAACATCGCAGGGGCCTGCAAAGCGACTATGACCAGACCATGTTCCTCATCGGGGCCTGTTTCGAAGGCAGCGGTATCAACGCCAACGAAACCCTCAACAACGAAAACTTCAAACCACACCCAGCGTTGGGTGCACTTCTGTCCTGGTTCAGAATCCATGGGGCCGATTCTCCCGTCCGCAATGCGGCGTTCACGGCAGAGAAAATTTATCAGAGCTGGGCGTCCAAGCACCAAGAAACTGTGCTGCAACTCTCGCTCTTCGAGTCCCTAGGTGAGGAGGAAGCCTGATGGTCAAAACACGCTTTAATCATGGCTGGACCCGCAGTGGCTTCGCTATCTTATGGGATGCCGAACTCTTATCCACGTTGGCTGCGCCACAGGATGTGGTCTCGTTGCGTCAATTCTTTGCCTACGGCGATGACTGGCCAGAAGAGCTACCAGCTGCTCAAGGGAATGCCCTAGTAGTAGCCGGCCTTGAAGGCTGCCTCGATGTGCTCAGCGGCGAGGATGCCGTAACATGGATTGAGACCGACCTTAAAGATGCAGTGCTGTCGTTCCAGGATTTTTATGGCAGTTCGGCGGGGCTGATTCTTTGGGTGCCTAGCGGGCGCAGCCGTATTTCTATGCGCGGCGCAAGCGAGACCTACTATTGGAAGCACCGAGATATCAGTGATGATGGTCTTCCCTTTGGCCGCTTACTCTTTGCCGGTGCTGAAAACGAAGTCGAACGATTGCTCAATACAGACAAGTCCAACGTCGATTATGACGGCAAGCATTGGGCTGGGCTGCATCACCCTAGGATTAGTTAATGAGACTTGGTCAATGAGCGAAGTTACCTTTCAACCCGGACAACGGGTCATCCATCCTGAATTTGGTGAAGGTGTGGTTGTCAGCGCCGTTACCCATGGGTATCTACGCGCCTTCTTCCCCACGGGAGAACGCCAGATTTTCAGCGAGACCCTTCGGCCCGTCGCCACCCGTGCTGAACAGATCCTTGCCCATGTTCGTGGTGGCGATGATCAATTGCGTACCGCTTGGCTCCATGTCGAGGCCAACGCATTGCCCTTGATGGACAACGCCGCCGCGCTCACCTCGGCGAGGATTGACCTGCTACCTCATCAGGTAGTGCTGACCCATCAGGTCGCCACCGCCTCGCCCCGCCGCTTTCTCGTTGCGGATGAGGTTGGTCTCGGCAAGACCATTGAGACAGCCCTGATCTTGCGTGAGCTTGCCAGTCGGGGCGAACTGCACCGTGCCCTGATGGTCGTGCCCGCCGGGCTGGTAAACAACTGGCACCATGAGCTGAATGAGGTCTTCAATCTCGGCTTCGAGGTTTTCGGCGCTCAGGGTGATGTGACCGACCGCAAGAGCAATGCCTTTGCCAAACATGATCGCCTCATCGCCAGCGTCGATACTCTGAAGCGACGGGCGCGAATCAACCGCCTCAAAGAAGCACCGCCCTGGGATCTCGTGGTCTTCGACGAGGGCCACCACCTCTCTGCCTACCGCAACGGGAGCAAAGTCCGCAAGACTGAAAACTACAAACTGGCAGAGGCTCTGCGTGACCATGCACGCGACCTGATTCTCTTGTCCGCCACCCCCCACCAAGGCGATCACTTTCGTTTCTGGATGCTCATTCAATTACTCAATCCCACCCTCTTCAAAAGCCCAGAAGAAATGGTTGAAGAGCGCCATCGTCTCAACGAAGTGGTCTATCGCCGTACCAAGGCCGATGCCTGTAAGCCCGATGGCTCACCCCTCTTTTCTAGGCGCGGGGTGCATACGGAATCCTTTGTTATGGCCCCCTCCGAGCGGGCCTTCTACGCCAAGCTGCGCGAGTATCTGCTCGATGGCTTCAATTTAGCCCAAAAGCAGGGCAACAAGGGGCGGGCCCTCGGCTTCGTCATGACCATCTTCCAGAAGATCGCAGCCTCAAGCTTCGCTGCCGTGCGCAGCACCCTACGACGCCGCCAACTCGCACTGACTATCCATGAGGCGATTCTCAAGGACCAGGCCCTGGACATCGACGGCCACCAAGAGATGATGGATGAAGCCAGACAGCTAATCCATGGCCACAGCGGTCTGCCTGATGATGCCGTAGGCCGTGGTGAGGTTGACCGCATTTTAGCCGATCTCAAGCTCCGCTTGCTCCGCAAGCTTGATGAAGATGACCTGGCCAGAGTTGCGTCTTCCGAGTCTTCGGAAGTGATTAGCGCCGAAGGTGAGGATATTGTCGCCACTGCGGTTGCCATGTCATTACCGGAGGAGCGGCTTAGAATAGCCGAACTACTGGCAACATTCCCACAGGAGCAGGAGACCAAGGTCGAAAAACTTCTGCGCGGGCTTGGTAGCCTATGGAGCCAAAATTCTCGTGAGAAAGTGGTCATCTTCGCCACCTATCTAGCGACGGTTGATCTAATTGCGCGTGAGATAGATGACGCCTATCCTGGTCAGGGGGTGGTCGTCTTGAGAGGTGGTGACCACGGCACAAAGCTGGCAGCAGAAAAACGATTCCGCAAGACCAATGGGCCTCGTGTCCTCATCTGCACGGCAGCCGGTCGCGAGGGCATCAACCTCCAGTTTAGCCGGATTCTCTTCAACTTCGACCTGCCCTGGAACCCCATGGATATCGAACAGCGTATTGGGCGTATCCACCGCTACGGTCAAAAGGATACGGCGCAGGTCTACAATCTGGTTCTGTCAGACACCATCGAAGGCCGCATCTTCCTGCTGCTCACCGACAAGATCAATGAGATCGCCCGCGCTCTGGGCAAGGTCGACGAGGACGGTAACGTGACTGAGGACCTGCGCGGTCAGATTCTGGGACAGTTAACCGATCGCTTGAGCTATGACCAGCTGTACCGGCAGGCTCTCTCCGATCCAGAGCTAAAACGCACAAACGAAGAACTGGAAGCGGCCATGTCCAATGCCCGGGAAGCCCGTAAGGTCGTCTTCGAGCTTTTTCAGGATCTGGATCGCTTCAGTCTCGATGACTACAAACCTTTGGCAAATATCGACGAAAGTAAAGAGCGCATTATCGCCTTTCTACGCGCCGCAGTTGGCGTCAACGGCGGCCATTTTCACCAAATTGATGACTCACGGTTCGAATTGACCATTAGTACCCATCCGAACCCGCTCATTTGTACCTTGGATCGCGATCTTGCCCAGGAAGATGATGGCTTAGTCTTGATCGGTATTGACCACCCGATCATCACTCAGCTAACTGAGCAATGGCAGGCGGCAGATCCCGCCATACTAGGCGCTACCGCCAACATGGGACTTAGCAAACCAGCTGTACTTACAATCTGGTTAGTACGCTCCTTCGGAACAGGCCCAGACACCGGAACCCACATGGTTTCCATCGCCGTAGATCAACAAGGAAAACGAGTTCCAGCACTTGAAAAGCAGTATCGAGATTGTTTCAGGGCACCAGCAGGAAGACCACAATTCCAGCAGACCGAGCGCGCCAATCTGCTTCACGAACACATAGAATTAACCCTGCAGCGTGAACTCGGCCACCGTCGCATCGCCAGCCCGGAACGCGGCTACTCGACTGAGTTGTTGGCTTGGATTGAAGTGGGTAGCTAGAGGGCTGACGAGAATCGTCGTAACCAACTACGCAAAACTAATGGAAATCGTCGGTGTAGGCAAAGATGGTTAAGCTTGAAAAAGCACTCAACCCTCACATAGCCAAACTCAAAATATAAATTATATGACCTACCTAGAAGCAGCCTACCAAATCCTAACCGACGCGGCCCAGCCCCTCCACTACATAGAGATTGCAGAGAGGGCCTTGGCCCAAAGCCTAATCACGCCCACCGGCCAGACCCCAGCCGCAACCATGGGCTCTCGGCTCTATACCGATACACTCAAGGATGAGTCGGACTTTCAACAATCGGGGCGGGGCGTCTTTGAACTCGTCAAGTGACAAGGCTGCGAGGGATGTAAAGGCAGTGGCGGACTCGGCGAACATATGCTTATCATCGATCCCAAGTTCGATGCGACATTTTTGTCTCTGACGACTCGTCTAATACAGTATCGGAATTCATAAAGAATTGATAAGCGATAAGGATAAAATGACATGGACTGGATTGAATGGGTGTTCAGCGGCGTGGGTGTGGCGGTTGGTGCCGCCATATTATCATGGGCGTGGCAGCGGTATCGGAAAGAGCAAAATGGCACGCCAGCAGGTGTACGGATCAGCGGGTCCACCAGTCGCTCAGGTGGTGCCAAGGCTGTAGATGAGACTGGTAGCGGCGCGGTGATTGAGGACACAGATGTCGAAGGAGAGTTGAGTGCTACCAGCACTTACATCAGACAGGATCCTGACCCAAAAGTATAGCCCCCTCTGCTACCGGTCCGGTTTCGGTAGCAGATGCTCAAGCAGGGGGCGACATCTATGCGGTTTCAGGTCAGATGAATATTCAGAAGACGGATGTTCAGGGGAATGTGGCGATTGAGCGAGGCGATTTCATTGGGCGGGATAAAGTCGTTCAGGGGAATGCGATATATGGTGATAGTGTTGTCCATAATTACCCCGAACAGACGAGTTTCCCTAAAGCACTTAGTGCTAAAGTTCCCCGAATTGCGCCGGAAAAAATTGTTGGCCGAGAGAATGATTTAGCTGATTTGCGCGAACGGCTATGTGACGAGCGCCAGGTTGTGCTGGTTAACGGTATGGGGGGTATTGGTAAAACGACTCTGGCGCAAGGGTATGTTGCTAAACACTGGAATGAATATCAGCATGTCGTCTGGATTAGCCAGATTTCTGATGATGTACTTACTGATTTTGTCTATACTGAGGGGTTATTGAGTAATTTAGGTATCCAGGCGGATGGCCAAGAGGTGCAAGATCTGTTTATCCAGATAATGACGGCCCTGAAAACGGTGGCAGAGCAGCCCAATCTTTTGGTGATTGACAATGCCGAAAGCGAATTGAGTGATTTCTATGCGTATTTACCAGCACAACCCAAATGGCATATTCTGATTACCTCTCGTCAGTACCTTGAGAAATTTGATATCAAAGAACTGGACTTTTTATCCGAAGAGGCTGCGATTGATCTGTTTTTACGCCACTACACCCGAGGGAAAATCTCTCATGAAGAGGTGAAAAGCCTGGTCAACTTTGTCGATTTGCATACCTTGACGATTGAAATTTTGGCAAAAACGGCACAGACGCAACGCACAGAAATCCACCGCTTAGAGCAAGCTATTGCAGACAACTTAAGAGCCAATGTGTATGTACCGCACAAGGGCCAGAAAATTGACAGGGTAACATCCTATTTGTGCTCGATTTTTACATTGAGCGGCTTAACCGCCAAAGAGCTATGGCTGCTAAAACAGTTTACTTGCTTACCTGCAGAATTCCATCGCTACGAGCAGCTATATGCCCTGATTAAGCCCGAAGCGAGCCAGAAAGAAGCAGTTTTTGCAGAAACGATGGCGGCACTGACGGACACAGGTTGGTTGCTGAATAATCAGGTGGATGATAGCTATAAAATGCACCGGATCATTTCCGATGTCATCGCAAAACAGTACGACATTGTCGTAACCGATGTTGAACCGCTGATAGAGTGCGTCACGGATCAACTAAGCATTGACCAAAGCCGAGACAATCCCATCGATAAATTCCCGTGGATTCCCTTTGGCCAAGCAATTCTGGCGGTTTTCCCCAAGAGCGACACGGCTACTATTGCAACTCTCCAAAACAATTTGGCTTTAGTGCTTAAAGCCCTGGGCGATTATGCGGGGGCCAA
>Ga0209185_1001521_pt1 | contig 19749 bp, 17 predicted proteins | sample SidtaG_2_FD_187425 | JGI IMG/M metagenome (GOLD analysis project Ga0209185, IMG submission 187425) | Marine algal microbial communities from Sidmouth, United Kingdom - Sidmouth_Asex2 metaG (SPAdes) (version 2) | ecosystem: Host-associated > Algae > Red algae > Unclassified | place: Sidmouth... | reverse complement strand
GATTTAGTGAAACATATAAGAAAAAGAACAATTCAGACGGGTAGATTATTTTTTTCGTCTTCCCTTACGTTCAAACAACACCTACTATCCCTTACGCAAGGGACGAACAATCGCGAGGCAGAAAAACCAACAATCACGGAATTTGTCAAAGAACCAGAAAATTTAACCAATGCTTGTGCTACCTTCCAACATTTAAGGAACGACGCAAAAATAAATTCAGATTTTGACTTGTTCTTTTCTCCTTTTTCTGCGTTATAAAAACCCTTGCGTAGCTTGGCTATGCGCAGTTTTCATGCCTTGAAAAAGAAAAAAATAAAGTCGTCAAGAACCTGCATTTATTAAAACCCTGTTCCTAATATCTTCAAAACGCTCAATTTTGGACATAATTATGTTTTTATAAAATTGATAATCAATAAAAGGAAAATATCGACACATCAGTACGTCAGCAGGTCAGTACATCAGCACATCAAACCGTTTCCACTTTCTCTCTATAAAGGCTCGCATCGACCACACCCACCATTTTCTTTTCATCCAAACTGCCGCCCAAAAATTCGTTGACTTGCTTGGCAGTTTTCACCGGGTCGCTGACTGCTTCGTGGTAAGGGACGAGCGTATATTCGACATATTTTGGATGGTTTTTACACCAACCGATGGCTTTCTTGCGACTGTCTTCAAAAGTCTTTAAGAGTGCCATTGAATTTTCTTTGTCTTCGCCGCGTTCTTTGCCGAGTCTGCCGAGCATTTTGTGTTGGGAGTTCATCACTTCTTCAATCGCCCTATCCATAAATATAATTTTGTATTTATAAACGTGTGGCAGATGGTGTAATAGGTGCGAAATAATCTTAACGACTTTGTCACCAACTTGCGTGAGTATTTGTTTGTTCTGCCCCAATGCTTTGATAGCATCATGCTCGAAATATCCTTTTTTATTATTGTCGTCGGCTTCGCGGTTCCCGTCTGTAAATGCTTGCATGCCGCCGTTGACGAGCATTTGCATCATCATGGATGTACCCGAACGCGGTAAGCCAGACACTATCGTAATCGTGCCTTGCGAACCAATGCTACGCTCATAGGCGTCCTGCATTTCTTTGATTTTATCCTTGCGGTCGAGGTGGTCGCGGTACAGTACAATCAAGCCTTGCTGAATCTGCTGACCGAGACGCGGGTCGCGGTTGTTTTTCTTGGCTTCTTCGAGGGCATCGGCGGCGGCTTGGTACTCGCCCGCTTGCATACGGCAACTGCCCAAGTGATACCATGCGACCGACATTGCCGGAGCAAGTTCAACGGTTTTTTCAAGCGATGGAATGGCTTTCTTCATCATTTTTCGCTGGAGAAAAGTACTCGCCAGTGAAAAGTAGGTGGATGGATGTGGATTTATTTCGATTTCTTTTTTAAAGTATTTTTCCGCCAAATTCCATTGTTGAATTTTGGCGTAGCCTTCGGCTATCTGACTATATAAATTCGGAATTTTTCCTGCATTTTTATCCGCAATATCGTACTGCTTTGCTGCCGAACGATATTTCATTTCCATGAGAAATAAATTGCCGCGAAGGATATGTAGTTCGGGAATTTCATGTCCGATATGAACGACTTTATCTAGCATATCAACGGCTTGTTTGATTTGGTTGGTTGCTAAATATGACCCTGCCAATCGTCCGCCGTACCAACTGTTTTTGGGGTATTTTTTATGTAATCGTTCCAAATAAGGAATAACTTCGGGCTGCAAACCAGAGGCAATTTTGACTCTGGATTTGAAGTATTCTTGTTGTTCTGCAATTTTATCAGTAACATAACCAAGCTGTTGCAGTCTTTTTTCATAGTTGGGACTGATGACAAGTGGACTGTCTTTTTTTGCTTCGCCTTTAGATGCTTCGGGTTCGTAGGTGTCGATAAATTTATTGATTCGCTCAAAGAATTTTGGCGCGAGCAGGGGCTTTCCGTCGAAATCTTTGGGCAATGGATGACCGAGTAGTGCGATGGTAGTAAGTGAAATATCTAAGGCGGTAACGGCATAGAGTTCTTCGCGCTCGAAGGCTTGTTTGCCGCGTATGATGAGCAAGCCCTGTGTGTTGTATTCGTAGGTGGAATCGTTGAAGGCGAGTTTGTCGATGTAGCTTTTGTGGGGCATAAGACCGCCTTGCGAAAGTAGCATCACGATGGCATCCTCACCTGCTTTTTGGAGGAGTTCGCCGAGCATTTTATCCAATAATTGATAACATTTATAAAGCACTTCTTTGAATGCTTGGTGTAGCTGACGAGGGATGTCTTTGTTTTTGGAAAAACTGTATGGTGTGAAGGTGTGTACGATGTCTGAAAAACGGGTAAAGTAAATATTTAGGCTGTTCCAATCACCGTTTTCGAGGGTGTCTAAGGCTATTTTTTGTGTGGCAAAACTCTGTGCCAAAAATTCTTTTATGGTGGTGCTTAATTGCTCAAACCGTACCTTTGAATCAGGTACGGAAGCGATTTCCCACGAATAAAATTCGGCTTGGGCATCCTTGACAGCTTGTTTTTTTATTTTAATAAAATCATCATATTTATCGGTAGGAAAAACTAAGTTTTCTGCGATAGCGGGTTCTATATTTTCAAAAAATAAATCGCTAACAGATACACCGGAAATGGGCGTGACGGGATAGCTTGCCGTTGCGCCGATTTGGTGGGCTTTCATGCCTTGTCTGGAGAGGATTTCCCAAAGAAAACTCGCCTGCCTACCTTTCGATGTAATGGGTGTATTGGCATTTTTTCCAGGCTCTGTAAAGGTGTGTATGCCGTGTTTGATGGGTGCTTTACCGGTGTTTATAGTCGTCCAATTGGCTGTGGGAATAGGCGGGTCGAGTGTGCCGAGTTTGGCGCGCGCGCCTGTTTCGAATAGTTGTTGAACATTGGGCAGTAGCCCTTTTTTCATCATTGGGTCTATGACTTTCCAATCGGCTGTTCCCCAACCTATAGTGAGTATTTTGTTTGCAATTGATTTTGACATAATTTATATGGTCAACGGCTGACGGTGAACGACAGGCGATTATTTTCCTAAATAAAAATGGATTTTGGATAGATGAAGCAACGGATTATTACTCATCTGTAGTGACAGGTAGTTCGATTATTTCAGCTTCTACTTTTATGTCTCCGGCTTGTTGTTTGGCTGATGCTTTGGCTTCTTCTTGTGCTTTGCGCCAAGCCACTAAGCCTTGATAACCCAATGCGAGTAGTCCTAGTGAACCTTCGGGCGGAACGATGTATCTATCGCCTTTTTTGTATTGAGTGGGTGCTTGGTGTTTTGTATTGTCTTGAGTATTCATTTGATTTGGTTTTGAATTAGAATGAGTAAATGATGTAAGTGAAAGATAGGATAGTAAGGAATGAAAAGATAATGAACGCTACATCTTCACGCCGTTATTTTTTCTTTATATGAGCCAAATTTGACGCGTCCCGAATGCTTTCGGAATAAGGAGAACTTAGTGAAGTATAAAGGAAAAAGAACAAGTCAAGATGTAGTGTTTATTGTTTTTTCATCCCTAAAAATTATTCAAGTTAATTTTTTAATTATTTTTCATTAATTTTTTCCAATCTACTGCCCAAGCTGTCACCAAAGCCCATATTACGGTAGGAATTATCGTCATAAAACCGATGTTGGTATTGAAAATTTGTCCAAAACGAATCTTCGTAATATCGACTCCTTGGGTTACTTTTTCTACGTAATCAACGGTCATTCCGAATAAGAAAATCATGTATAAGAAAAATGCAAGTGTGGCAAGTACAACAACAATAGCCCTATTGCGCCAACTAATTGGCAGTGCGATGAATGATGCAGCTATTAAGGAAATTAGCACAAGCATCGGCACTAAGACTTTGGTTCTCGTAGTCAGTTTTCCGACTCCTTGAAAGCGTTGATTTTGTCCTGTTTTAGCGTTTTTGACTGAAGTAATTACTTTTACATTAATGTCTGCCGAATTGCCTTTATTGGCAAAATTATCTACCCATTCGATGTCTTTGCTTGAATAAATTGTTTTTGCTATATTTCTCGACATATTGGAAACACCATATTCGAGGTGTAGAGCAGGGACTATGAGCATAGTCAATAGAAAGTAAAGCCCAACGGCTACGCCGAGAAATGTAAATATAGTCTTATTGGATATCATAAGTGTTTGTGTATTAGTATTTTGCAAATAGTGTTTTTTAGTGTTGTAGTGTTGTAGTATGGCAGTGTTGTGGTAATAGACAACTACAACACAACGGCACTATAACACCACAACATTATTTAAGCATAGCTCTTTCTTCTGACAATTTCTTTCCATCCCAACGAATCCATAGCATACTATACAATACCGCAAGTACGATGAAAAGGAATTGCCATACTTCAAGATGTACTACTTCAAATAAGGAAGGGAAGTGAATACCTGTCATGTAAAGTGTAACAATACGAACGAGATTGATGAGTAATAAAACACCTACTCCAATGAGCAATCCAGGAATTTTGCGCTTAAATACGGTAGGATAAGCCAATATAATACAGGAAGCCAAACCAATTGGCTCAATGGCATCACAACCCCGTTTCACATTCATTACGAAATTGCCCTGTATCAGTGCGCCGTCCGTTGAAGTACCGTAGCCAAATATATTGATTAATGCGCTGCCTATAACAGCATTCGTTCTGGTAATAGGTTCTTCCAAATACCCCTCATATATCACGATATAGAAAAGGTAGAACAGTATCATCAAACCAATAAAAAGTGCGAAAAAACGCACAAATGGATTACGGATAAAGCCCGATATTCGTTCGCCTATGGATGGTTCAGACGCCGCTTTGAGTATAGATGCGGCTTTTTGTTGTGAAGCAGCTTTTGGAGTTTGCTTTTGCTGTTTGTTCTGCTTATTCGGTTTCTTTTTTGCCATGACTCTGTGTAGTGGTTCTCGATTAGTTTATTGTTGATTCACACAAAATTAAGAAATTATATTGGGCAATAATCTTTTAAAGATAAAAAATCGCAATAAAAAGTTTGTAAAATGATTGTTTAAGTGAAAGAAATTAAATAGGATGCCTCATAATGCGAAGTATTTTTTTGTCTAAGTATTTTTTAAAAGCCGCACATAGCCTTAGCTACGTAAGGATTTCAAAGGATTCTTAGACGGAAAAAAGACGAGTATAGTGGCACATGTTATTTATTTTCTTTTACCAACAGGCTTTTTTATCTTTTTTACAAAAGAAATACAATTCAACTGCAACTTCGACTGCAATCTCAATCACAACTTCAACTCTGATTTTTGAGATATGGGATGAAAAAATAATGAACGCTAAATATGAAGAATTTGTGAAGCAAATTTTTGAAATTGAATTTGAGGTTGGAGTTGAATTTGATTTTGATTTTGATTTTGAGATGATTAACCACTTACCACTTCCTTATTCATCATTTGCTTAATCGTATTTCTACCGAGTTGATACATGTGTACTTCGTCTGGTCCATCGGCGAGTCGGACGGTGCGCCCATAAATCCAAAATCCGGCAAGCGGCGTATCTTGACAAACGCCCATTCCGCCGTGCGCCTGAATCGCTCTATCGACTACGTTGCAAGTCATCGTCGGCACGACAATTTTAATCATCGCGACCAAGTCTTTGGCTTCTTTTATGCCAAATCTATCAATTTTATCTGCTGCCGATAGTGTCAGCAAACGTGCCTGTTGAATCTCGCAGCGCGACTTGGCAATATCTTGTCGAATGCTACTATATTGAGCGATTTTTTTACCGAAAGTTTCACGTTGAGTCACGCGAATTGCCATGAGGTCGAGTGCACGTTGTGCCGCACCAATCAGGCGCATACAGTGGTGAATCCTGCCCGGTCCGAGTCGCCCCTGAGCAATCGCAAAGCCACTCCCCTCTCCTACCAGAAGGTTGCTTGCAGGTACACGCACGTCCTTCAGTTCGACTTCGGCATGTCCTTCAGGTGAATCGTAAGTACCAAACACTCGCAAGGGACGCACCACACGCACGCCCGGTGTATCGGCAGGTACGAGAATCATACTTTGCTGAACATGTCGATGTGCCGTTGGGTCGGTTTTGCCCATGACGATATATACTTTCGTATGAGGATTCATCACGCCGGATGACCACCATTTTCGACCATTTATCACGTATTCATCACCATCGCGCACGATAGACGTTTGAATATTCGTCGCATCGGAGGAAGCCACATCGGGTTCGGTCATCAAAAATGCCGAGCGGATTTTGCCTTCCATGAGTGGCGTGAGCCATTTGGCTTGCTGCTCCGGCGTGCCAAATTTTGCAAACACTTCCATATTTCCCGTATCGGGTGCAGAGCAATTAAATACTTGTGACGACCACGGAATCCGTCCCATCAATTCGGCGAGTGGCGCATACTCCAAGTTGGTCAAACCCGGACTCAAATCCCCGTAATCTTCCGACAGAAACAAGTTCCACAAACCTGCCGCCCGTGCCTGTTCCTTCATGCCCTCCATACCGGGATAGATTTGCCAGAGATTGTTTTCTACAAATTCCTCATATTCTTTTTCAATCGGGAAAATATGTTGCTGCATGAAAGCGTCAACCTTTGCTTGTAGGGCTTTTGATTTATCTGTGTATTCGAAATTCATATTGTTATGAGTTAAAATCTGTTTTTACAACGCCTCGCGTAGTTCCGAATCCCATACCTAAGCGAAATAGTTCAGTCATGTAATATCTGTTCCTGTGACGTTTTAATATTCCATAATCAGCCAATAAGTTAATCTCAGGTTGCTCCAATCCTTGTATTGTTTGAGTAGGGAACTTTGGTTTAGGGTCAAGACTTTCTAATTTTGTTAATACTTCTTCAAAGGGAGTTTCTTTATTTTCTTGTTTTACCTCTTTTATTTTCTCCCGACCTACTTCCGGTAATGCACCAGTAATAGATTTCGGACTAAGTATTCTATCAGGATATGGTGATGTTGTTCGGTTGTTTTCTTGTTCTATTGCTTTTGCAAGAAATCTGATAATATCCCGAGATTGTACCTCTTCATTAAAATTTGATAATTGTTCCAAAATCCTTTTTGCGGAACGTGCTCTTCTTGACCGCTCTCTGCCTAATTTCCTTCCCCATAAGGGATAAAGAGCTTCGGTTAATTGTTCTTCGCTTGCATTAGAAATATTGCTTTCATCCAAATTAGAAATATCGAAGATTTTATAGTTACACATCACCCATGCAACAAGCCTCAACGCTTCCTTTTTATCCCACTTTAATTCATATTCCTTGTACTTATCTAAAAATTGACCAAGATTCTGTTTGATAACTTGTTCGATAATATCTTTCCGAATAAATGCAATAATACCTAAAGGAGCATTAGGAGTGGTACTAATGTATGCTTGTACATCTTGCAGAAGTGCTTTAATAGCTGTTCTTTGTTTATCGTCTCTATAGTAGTTAGGAAATAAATCTTCAAGTCCATCAAAAAGAAAGATAGCCTTTTCTTCTTCAGTTATTAGGTGCTGTATAAATCCATTAGCTTGATTATGTTGCCCAAGTCCGAAATTATAACTCCAAGCAATAACATCCAACCAAATATTTTTCCATTCATTGAGGCTTTTCTCTTGTTTTAAAGACTCTTGCAGATGAGGTTTGATGTGCTGCTCCCATATTACATCACCAGGTGTTTTCTCTATAGCTTCGGGCATGGTAACTTTAATAATTTTTGCGTTGTTGGACAATGCACTACCATTTCCCTCATTGGCTTGGCTCAAAAAATTTCCCCATGTTTCACTTTTTAAAATCTGCCGGAATAAGAATGTCTTACCTGCACCTTTTGCACCTACTATAACAAGATTGGGAAGGCGAGTAATATGTTTATTGGTTAAATTCGCTATCGCTTTACTTTTGTAAAAAGTTTCGGGCAGATATTTTTCTGCAAAGATTAAACGGGGAACAATTTCTAACATTTTCTTGCGACTTTCTACATAATCATCGCTGGATTTACTTACTTCCATCGGAGTAGCTTGGTAGTAAGATGTCATAGAAGATACATTTTTAGAAAGTCCACTTGTTTTTATAAGGTGTTGAATTTCAGACCAATCATTAGGCAAAACCAAGAGGCTGTCATAGGTAGGGCTGATAACTATGGGTAGATTATCTTCTTTTATTTCGTCATCATCATCATCGTCTTCGTCTTTAATCTGACTAAGATATTCATCGAAATATTTCCTAAGCAACTCCATGTTTTTTCCTGATGTAGCTGAACCTCCCTCGTCTTTGTCGTTCCAAATGCGCTCTAGCCAATGTACTTGCTCAGGACTGACCTGCGAAACAATAAGTCCCGGAATATCTTTGGGTGTAATCGCTTTATTTTGCTGTTGTTGCGCCAAAATATCAAGTACAATACGTGTACCTTCTACGGATTGACTGTTGAGTGTTGTTACAAAAACATTTGCCACGCGAGGGTCTAACAGCCAACTTGCAGACAGTTCAGATATACCGGCTCGCAAGTCAATAATTACGTAATCTACATCAAGTTTTTTAGCGAGTCGAGCAACAACATCTGAAATAATAAAGGGATTTTCAGCAAAGCGAAAGATATGTTCCGGCTTGATTTCTAATGACCTTAATTGACGCTCATTTCTAAACGCAGGTAAGAAATAAATATTTCCTATTTTCTGATTTTCAAGATCTTCTGAAATAGAATCAACAACATCATAGGGATCTTCGCTGCCATGTATCAAATTAAGTGTATCGACAAAGGAAATTTCGGGATTGGCTATCACCCAAGTTATACCGGGAGCTTCAAAGTCTCCATCTATCAATAATACCTTGCCCTGAATTTCCAACACAGATGCCATCGCCATTGCATGTAGCGTACGCCCAACTCCTCCTTTAAAGGAATGTGTGGCAATCATCACAGGCTCGTTATTATCAAGACGTTCCGGCAAGTCTTGACTGGAATTTGCAAGAACTTTTGGACGGTTAAAACTTGGTAAAAACGGGCGGCTAACAATCTCTTCAGCTTCTACCTCTTCAAAATAAATAGGTAAGTACCTATTCTCTGTTCCAAGTCTTTCCAACAATAAACCCTCCTCTTGTATAGCGTTAGGAAATAAACCATTTAGCCATTTATTGATTTCCTCTTTACTAACATCAACACGATAATAAACATACAAACCTATAGTAAAAACCTCAGTCTTAACGCCAGATAACCATTCATTATCTTCTGTTGCTTGCAATAGTCTATCCTGAATATCTACCCAACTATATAACTTAATATTTTGATTTGTCATGATTACAGATGCTTTTTCAATGAAGTATTTAGTCCCTTGATAAAGGCAATTTGATTTGGATGAACCCCAACTCCGTAACGAAGTTTTTGATGACATTTAATCAAAGGGTCTTCCTCTTTATCTTTAAAAGATACAGCAAAATTAGGCAGTTTCAATTCACCTAACCACTTTAAAATATCGTGCCCATGCCCATATTTTTTGCCATGAAACCCTTTCACATGTTCAAAATCACCCGTATCACGTAGGTTGTTTTTTTGAATGTAGAGGGCTTTTAAAGCACACTCACAAGCGTAAAATCTTAGTAATTCCAAAGAGGGAGAATCATTATTTTTCGATTCCTTTATGATTTTATTATGGCTTCTAAAAGCTCCCTTCAGTTGTTGAGCATCAGCTTTTACTTCTTTTGACATAATGTTTTTTGCGTCTCAAAATTGAGTTAGTTTGGTTTATTGTACAAAGATAACAAATATTTATTTTAGCTCGCAATCGTATGCCCTCCATCAGCCGTATAAACACCGCCTGTACAATAGCTCGAAGCATCGGAAGCAAGGAAAAGTGCCAAGCCTGCCATTTCATCGGGTTGCGCCATTCTACCTAGTGGAATGTGGTCTTCTACCTGCTTCAAAATCGCTTCATTTTTCCAGAGTGCTGCGCTAAATTTTGTCTGAATCAAGCCTGGGCAAATGGCATTGCTGCGGATATTTGCGCCGCCCCATTCTTTGGCTTGGTCTTGCGTCAACATGATGACTGCTGCCTTACTCACGCCATATACACCAAGTCCAAATGAAGGCTTCAAACCTTCTACCGAAGCGATATTTATTACCGAACCGCCACTGCGTTTTTCCATGATAGGATGACAGAGATTGGCGAGCAACATACAGGCTTTTACGTTGACATTCATTATCTTGTCAAACATCTCGCCCGTAGCCTCTACGAGTGGTCCAAATACGGGATTTATCGCCGCATTATTCACCAAAATATCGACACCGCCGTAGCGATTTACCGTTTCTTCGACGAGGTGTTTGAGTTGGTCTTCATGCCCGACATGACAGGCGATTCCAGTGGCTTCCAAGCCGTCTTTTTTGAAACTTTCCGCCACTGCATCCACCGCATCTTGCTTGCGACTACTCACGACGACCTTCGCCCCAAATTCCGCTAAGCCACGCGCGATACTCTCCCCGATGCCCTTTGATGCGCCCGTCACGATAGCAACTTTTCCCTCCAAATTAAATTGATTTTTTATTCTATTAGACATATTATTTTTGAATTGAGGTAGCGCGACACTTCCAGTTCGCGTCCCGTAAAACGGTGCTTCCAGCCCGTTTTTTTCGTATATACTAAAACTAATGCGGCGCGGACTGGAAGTACCACGCTACATTACTTATTATTCATTAAAATGAAGCCAATAATACGGAAAAATAATGAATGAATAATGGATTTTTAATGGATGAATTTACATTCACCTTATTTTTATTCATATCTCCATTCAAATGTAATTAATAATTTGCCAATTCATGTAAATGTTATTCGTTTATTCGTTTTCACATCATTACTTTTGCAACGTAACACAGACATTCCTGTCTGTACTGACGCGGTACAGACAGGAATGTCTATGTTACGGAAGACGAAATACATTATGGAATTTAAAGATAAAATCGTACTCATAACAGGCGCAGCATCCGGCATCGGACGCCAAACGGCACTCGAATTTGCGAAGCAAGGCGGCACGGTCATCGTTTCGGATGTCAATGAAAAAGGCGGTGCGGAGACGGTGCAATTAATTGAAAGCGAGGGCGGAAAAGCCACATTTATCAAAAATAATGTAGCAGATTCTTCGGAAGTTGAACAATTGATACATACGATAGTAGAGCGATATGGCAGCTTGGATATTGCGATAAATAATGCGGGTGTCGGCGGTGGAGCTGCACGATTGGCAGATGTGAGTATCGAAGAATGGCACGATGTCATGTCCATCAACGCATCGGGCGTTTTTTATTGTATGAAATACGAACTCCAACAAATGATGAAACAAGGCAGCGGCAATATCGTCAATATCGCCTCTGTCGCCGGACTGCGGGCTTTGCCAAACAGTTCGCCCTACGTCGCCAGCAAACATGCCGTCGTCGGACTCACCAAAACCGCCGCCAAAGAGTACGCTCGTAAAAACATCAGAATCAATGCTTTGTGTCCAGTATTTACGGTAACGGCTTTGTTTGACCCTGAAAAAATCGAACAGGGCGTACCCGGATTGCCCGATAAATTGAAGGCAGCTATTCCAATGAAACGCTTTGCCGAAGTACAAGAAATGACGGACGCTATCATATGGTTGTGTTCGGAAAAATCGAGTTTTGTAACGGGTTTGGCACTTCAAGTAGATGGTGGAATGATGGCGTAATGTAGCGCGACACTTCCAGTTCGCGTCCCGTAGCACGGTGCTTCCAGCCCGTGCCGCGTTAGTTTTACTTTTTACTAGATGAACGAGCTGGAAGCGTCGTTCTACGGTCGCGGACTGGAAGTGCCGTGCTACATTTGCACAAAAAATATTATTTATGTATAATTTAGAAGGACAGGTAGCAATAATTACCGGCGGCGCAAAAGGCATCGGCAAAGGCATTTGCGAAGTATTTTGCAAGCATGGCGCGACGGTGATTTCGTGGGATGTCATTGACGAAGGACAACTGACTGCCGATAGCATCGCTGCACAAGGCGGTAAAATTTCGTTCCGAAAAACGGATATTACTAACCGCGAAGATGTGAAAAAAGCTGCCGAAGAAGCCCACGCTTTGCACGGTAAAATCGACATTCTCATCAATAATGCAGGGATTATTCGCGACCGTTCGTTTGCAAAAATGTCGGACGACGAATGGGATTCCGTCATCAATGTCAACCTCACCGGAACGTATAATACGACGAAGGCGGTGTTGCCTTACATGCGCGAGGGCGGTTACGGACGCATCGTTTCGGCTTCGTCGATTAATGGCTCGCTTGGTGCTTTCGGACAGACGAATTATGCCGCTACGAAAGCCGCAATTGTGGGTTTTACGAAGTCGCTCGCCAAAGAAGTCGGCAAGTACGGTATCACCGCAAATGCTGTCGCGCCGGGCTTTATCATGACGGATATGACGGCTTCTATGCCGCAAAATGTGATTGATGCAGGCATTGCCCATATTCCCGTCAGGCGCATCGGTACGCCCGAAGATATGGCGTATGCTTATATGTTTTTAGCATCGAAAGAGGCGGGTTTTATTAATGGACATTTGCTACACGCGAATGGCGGAGCGTTTTAAATGTAGCGCGATACTTCCAGTTCGCGTCCGTAGCACGGTGCTTTCAGCCTGTGTCTCGCGTACATTCGTCCCTAATGCGAGACACGGGCTGGAAGTACCGTGCTACGTGACGCGCTACGTATCTCAAATTTTTTCTTATGCAAAAAGTTAGGAAAGGAGAGGAACTCCCTGAAGTTCCTTTAAAGCAATATCTTCTTGATAATCAATTGATTGAAGACGTAAATGCTGCGCTCGAGGTCAGTCAATTTTCCAATGGGTTTTCTAATTTGACGTATTTATTGGAGATTGAAAATAAGTCGTATGTGCTGCGTCGTCCGCCTGCGGGTGCGGTGAAGCGGGGGCATGATATGGGGCGCGAATACAAGATTTTGTCGCGGCTGTACAAGGGTTTTCCTAAGTCGCCGAGGGCATTGACATATACTGAAAATACGGCGGTGATTGGTGCGTCATTTTATGTGATGGAAAAAGTGAATGGCGTGATTTTGACAATGCGCGAGGCGAAAAAACGACAAATTTCTGCCGAAGGCTACCAAAAAATAACGAATGAATGGCTTGATACTTTTGTGGAATTGCATGGGCTTGATTATGAGTCGGTGGGTTTGGGCGATTTGGGACACCCGGCAGGTTACGTGGAGCGACAGGTGACAAATTGGGGCAAGCAATATCTCAAAGCCGCTACGGAAGATGTACCAGAAGCAACTCGCGTAATGGCATGGATGGAGGCGAACCAACCGCGAGAGTACGACCATAGTTTGATACATAATGATTTTAAGTATGATAATGTCGTTTTTGCGGATGATTCGTGGACGAAAATTCGCGCAGTATTGGATTGGGAAATGTGTACGCTCGGCGACCCGCTGATGGATTTGGGTGGCTCGCTCGCCTATTGGACAACGCCTGCCGATGGGGAATTATTTGCAAAAAATCTGCCTTCGCCGACCATTTTCTCCGGGAATCCGAAACGTAGTGAGTTGGTGGAAATGTATGCCAAAAAAAGCGGCAGAGATGTTCGTAATCTGACGTTTTATTATGTATTTGGGTTGTTTAAATTGGCGGTTATCGCACAGCAAATTTATTATCGCTACCATAGGGGATTGACTACGGATGAGCGTTTTGCCAGCTTGAATTTTGCGGCGAAGATGTTGTGCGTGATCGGTAATCAGGCAATTGAGAAGGATAGAATTGAGGATTTGTTTTGAATTGGGGTTTGGGGAATTAGGTGACTTGGGAATTGGAGAATTGGGGAATTGGGCTGACGTAATTCACTGAAAGTGAATTAACTATACCCTTTCGATAGATTTATGGGATGAAAAAACAATAAACACTTCATCTTGACTTGTTCTTTTTTTGCGCCTCGATTGTTCGTTTTTTTGCGTGAGGGATAGGAGGTGTTGTTTGAACGTAATGTAGCGATAGCGGAATGGAGAGAGTGCCGGATAGCCCGACCCCCGACTGATAAGGAGGGGGACACGCCCTAAGTAACGATAAAATACTGTTGAGTAATTTGTCGAAGAACTAGGAAATTAATTATTTGTTCCGTAGTTTAATTTGATTAGTTCTCTTGTCGCATTACTGCCTTTCTTTATTTGTACTTTAAATAAATTATCAAAATCGGTTTCTGTAATCGTCACGTTTTGTGGACTTTCCATCAATTCATCTATGATTATGGGGACGGTGTTACTATGTCCTACAACAAGAATATTTTCTCCCTTGACGGCTTTTAATTGTTGCAACAATAATGGGGTTTGATTAGCGAAAACTTCTGTTGGTTTGATGCCCAATTTGGTGGCGAGTGGCTCGGCGGTTTGTTGGGTACGTTGGTAATTGGTCACGAAAATCTGTTTAATATTTTTGCTTATCAAAGTGTCGCGTAGTGCCGCTGCTCGTGCCTGTCCTTCTGCCGAAAGAGGTGTGTCGGCAGTCTTGTTTGCTTTCTCGGCATGGCGAACGATGTAGTAGGTGGAGGTAGATGTGGTCGTGCAAGAACTGAGTATCGAAAGTAGGGCAAAAAGTAGGGTGAATCGAATGATTTGGACTGACATTGATAGTGGATTTTATTGTGAATGATAAAGTCTGTTTAATATCAAAAATGTTTCTTTGGTTTTGGACATGAATTATACTCCTCATATATTGGTTTTCGGGTTTTTATCGTAAATTTGAGTGGTTAAAGTAACGAGTGTATGTAATATGGGGATTTTAAAGCATTACCCACAAAAAATAGGTAAAAATTACTATGAACGAAAAATTATTAGAGAATATTGAATACTTTTCAATTTTCATCGGTGTCTTGTTCGCAACTATTTTGGTTGCATTTTTGGTGAATCGTTTTTTTAGACGATTGATTCAACGCTCAACGCAAGAAATGCAAAATGACCCCACAAATTACCAATTTCTGCGCCATGCAGTCAATGCAATAATATACATTGTTGGGTCGGGTGTTGCTATTTATTCGATACCCAGTTTGAGGGCATTAGCCAGTTCGCTATTGGCGGGGGCAGGTATTCTTGCGGTTGCTATTGGCTTTGCGTCTCAACACGCATTGAGTAATATTATTAGCGGTGTTTTTATCGTTGTTTTCAAACCATTTAGGGTAAATGACCGAGTAAAACTCCGGGATATGGCAGGTGTGATTGAAGATATTACGTTGAGGCATACGGTGATTAGGGATTTTGAAAATAAGAGAATCATCATTCCAAATACTTTGATTAGTGATGAAATTATTACTAATTCGGATTTTGGAGATGATAATATTTGTAAATGGATTGATATTGGAATTAGTTATGATTCGAATATCCAAAAGGCGAAAGCGATAATAAAACAGGAAATTTTAGACCACCCGCTACACCTTGATAATAGAACCGCCAAACAGATTGAAGAGGGACGGGAATTGGCACCCGTTAAGGTGATTCTTTTGGCTGATTCTTCTATCAATTTGAGGGGCTGGGCTTGGGCAACAAACTCAGCCGACGCGTTTAGTATGGGCTGTGATTTGTACGAAAGTATCAAAATGAAGTTTGATGAACAGGGCATTGAAATTCCTTTTCCACATAGAACAATTGTGCATAAAAATAATTGAAAAGACGATGAAATTTTATGAGTAAAAAACGAAAAAAAACCGGGCTTCCTCCCGGCTCTGTTATTTTTACCGGAGATAAAAAAGTTGAAAAGACACTTGTTCATCACCTTCATTATGATAGTGAAAATTTGGAACAGCGTATATTGGAAAATCATAACCAAGCTGTGTTTCATCAATCTACGGAAGATAAAGTAGATTGGTATGATATGCGTGGAATACATGATACGAACTTCATTCAATCATTGGGGGCAACCTTTGATATGCACTCGTTGGTTTTGGAAGATGTTGCGGATGTGAATCAACGACCAAAATTTGAGGAGTATGAAAAAGGTGATTTTATTTCGATTCGGGCATTGAAATTCGATAAAAACTCAACGAAGATTTTCACAGAACACGTCACGATATATTTTAATAAAGGATTTATCGTAACTTTTCAGGAGACAGAAAGCGATTTGTTCAGCATAGTAAGGCAGCGAATTGAAAGCGGTAAAGGGAAAATCAGGTATAGAGGTGCTGATTATCTGGCTTATGCCATTGTCGATATTCTTGTCGATAATTACTTTTTAGTCTTGGAAGAAATCGAAGAAATCATGGAAGTATTGGAAGATAAAGTCATCAGCAATCAAGATAAAAATATCAAAGGTGAAATTCACGCACTCAAAAAAGAATTATTGGTATTAAGAAAATCTATCGCGCCACTAAGAGAGGCAATCGGACGTTTTTCAAAGACAGATAGCTCTTTTGTCGAAGAGCGTAACATTATTTTTATTCGTGACCTATATGACCATACGATTCAGATTATGGATATGGTAGATACGCATAGAGATATGCTAAATGGCTTGCAAGACCTCTTTTTGACCGAAGTGAGTTTTAGAATGAATAAAGTCATGCAATTGCTGACCTTAGTGTCCACTATTTTTATTCCACTGACTTTTTTGGCAGGTATTTATGGCATGAATTTTAAGTATATGCCAGAGTTGGAATCAAGGTATGCTTACTTTGTTTTGCTCGGAGTAATGGCTGTAATTTTCGTTGGATTATTGATATATTTTAGAAAGAAGAAATGGATTTAGATGTGAAAAAATATGCCTAAAATTTAAATATGTCAATAAAAAAAGCGAGCAAAGAAAAACTAAATTTACATCCACGAAATAAAAATCGCGAGCGATACGATTTGGACGCAATGACGGTTGCTGTGCCAGAATTGCTTGACTATATTCAGCCCAATAAATTAGGCAAAAATTCAATCAACTTTTCTAATCCTACCGCAGTAAAAACGCTAAATAAAGCGATACTCCATTATTATTACGGCATAAAATACTGGGAATTTCCCGACGAAAACTTATGTCCTCCGATTCCCGGAAGGGCGGAATATATTCATCATGCAGCCGATTTATTAAGCGAAAATAATATGGGTAAAATTCTGAGAGGAAAAAACATTACTTGTTTGGATATTGGTACGGGAGCGACTTGCGTCTACCCTATCATTGGTGTTGCCGAATATAATTGGAACTTCATTGGCTCTGACATTAGTTTAAAATCAATCAAATCCGCTCAAAATATTATCCATTCAAACCCTTCTTTGAAAGGAAAGGTGAGTTGTAGATTACAAAATCAGCCTAAATCTATATTTCGAGGCATCATTCATCAAGAAGACAAAATCGACATTTCAATCTGCAATCCTCCATTTCATTCATCCATAGAAGAAGCCGAAAAAGGCACGAGAAGAAAAGTGAAAAATTTGACCGGAAAAAAGGTAAATGCACCAAAATTGAATCATTCAGGCAATAAAAACGAACTCATATATAAAGGCGGCGAACTTCAATTCATCTCCAATATGATTGCAGAAAGCAAAGCAATGGCTAAACATTGTTTTTGGTTTTCTTCTCTGGTTTCAAAAGAATCAAACCTAAAGAAAATCTATAAAATCTTGGGTAAAAACAAGCCCTCCGAGATGAAAACTATCGACATCACTACAGGAAATAAAACCAGCAGAATAGTCGCGTGGACGTACCTCACACCTAAAGAAAAAAGGAGCTGGCAAGAAAATAAACATCATCAATAGACTTCATTCTGACACCTTAGTACACTGTTTCACAAATTTATTTACTTTTTTGAGTATTTCTTTTAAAATGACTCTTCACCAAAAAATCCTTAAATACAGTGAGTATTCGCGTCATTTTTGATTCGATTCATTCCAAAATAAACGTCAAAAAATGTAAAGAAATTTATAAAACAGTGTACTTAAAGTAAAGTCATCTAAGTAAAAGAAATTAAATAGGATGTCCCATAATGCGAAGTGTTTTTTTTGTCTAAGGATTTTTTGAAAGCCGTACATAGCCTTAGCACAGCCTGTCCCGAACCCCGATTCGGGATAAGGATTTCAAAGGATTCTTAGACGGAAAAAAGACGAGTATAATGGCACATGTTATTTAATTTCTTTCACTAATCATTTGGTACAGTTACAAAAAAATAAAAATGAATATACAGAAAATCGACAAAGGGCTTTCCAAGATACTACAATACATGGTTGAAAATGAGGAAACCATAGACAAAGAAATTTCCGAAGTACATGAAGACTACCAGAAAAGTGCAAAAAATTTGTACCGATATTTGATACTACGTAGTTTTGATTTGAGGAAATACCATGACAGCCTTTCCGACCTCGGAATTTCTTCGATGAGGACAGCAGAAGGCTACGTTTTTAGCAACCTACATAATGTCGTGAAGAATTTGAGACTTGCTCAAAATATGCCTTTTGACACCATTTCAGAGATAGAAATAGTTGGTTATAAAAAAAGTAAAAAATTATTAAAAAAACACGCCAATAACCTATTCAACGAAGCGCGGAAAAAGCACTTTACCGAAATAATGGTCACGCTCCCCAACGAAGCCGCAGATGATAAAGAGATTATCAGAAGTATGGTTTTGAGTGGAATGGAAATCGCCAGAATAAACCTTAGTCATGGCGACTTAGATATATGGAGTAAAATGGTCGCTATCCTCCATGAAGTTCAAGAAGAAACCCAACAGGAGATAAAAATCTATATGGACTTATCAGGTCCCAAAATTAGGACATCTACTATCGAAATTCATAACAAAAAAGGTAAGATAAAAAACGGCATCCCCATTAAAAAAGGCGAACATATCATCCTTACCAAAAGAGAAACTTTAGGCAATAAATCAACATTTGGAGAGACAAATGAGCAAATTATAAAAGCAGAAGTTGGCGTTTTACTCCATGAAATTATTGATGATGCCAAAGTAGGTGACACCGTACTGTTTGACGATGGAATGATAAGATCCAAAATCATTGCAAAAAAAGAAGACGAACTGGAGTTAATAATTACGGATTGTTATAAAACAAAATTATCTTCTCACAAAGGAATTAATCTGCCCAACACCGTCCTAAATTTACCTGCATTGACGGAAAAAGACATCGAAAACCTTCCCTTCATTTCCAAACATGCTGATATTGTAGGGTATTCTTTTGTAAGAACCGGAGCAGACGTCAAAAAACTATACACCGAACTCAAAAACAATAAGGCAGAAAATATCGGCGTCGTTTTCAAAATTGAAAATCAGGAGGCGTTTGAAAACCTGCCGGAGATTTTATTTGAGGGAATGAAACGAAATAAAATAGGCGTCATGATAGCAAGGGGCGACTTGGCGGTAGAAATTGGATTTGAGCGAATTTCCGAAGTTCAAAACCAAATACTGTGGCTATGCGAAGCCGCTCACATTCCTGTCATCTGGGCAACTCAGGTACTCGAAAACCTCGCCAAAACAGGAATGCCAACAAGAGCAGAAATAAGTGACGCCGCACAAGGTGCTCAGGCAGAATGTGTTATGCTCAATAAAGGACCCCACATAAATGAAGCAATAGAAGTTTTGAAAAATATACTCATCAGAATGGAAGGACACTCATTTAAGAAAAAAAATGAGCTAAGAGCACTCAACGTCTCAAAAAAATACTTTCAAAGAATGAATAAAAGTACACCAAGTGATACTTAGTGAAAGAAATTAAATAAATTGTTCCATAATGCGCCGTAATTTTTTCTTCTAAAGAATTCAAAAAATCGTTGCATAGCCATAGCTACGGAACTATTTTTTGTGTTTTTTAGAAGGGAAAAGAACAA
>Ga0209185_1001520_pt1 | contig 19757 bp, 12 predicted proteins | sample SidtaG_2_FD_187425 | JGI IMG/M metagenome (GOLD analysis project Ga0209185, IMG submission 187425) | Marine algal microbial communities from Sidmouth, United Kingdom - Sidmouth_Asex2 metaG (SPAdes) (version 2) | ecosystem: Host-associated > Algae > Red algae > Unclassified | place: Sidmouth... | reverse complement strand
TGCTACCAATGGATGTGTCTACCGCGATTTGACGGTGAACCTGTTATCGATACTTTGCTCGGTGGTAATGCCGCCTTTTCCATAGACCTTGAGAATGTCTCCAAGGCAGCACAACACTACAATCGAAATACGGCGACACTTGTCACGACGCTCACTGATGAGAATGGCGCTATAGTTGAAATATTGGATTTTGCGCCGCGGTTTACGCGCAGGAATAGACGATTTCGGCCAATGAATATTGTTCGCCGCGTGAGAGCCGTATCTGGTACAGCTCGCATTCGCGTCCGAGCTGAATTTTCTTCTAATTGGGGAGAGAGTCGGGCTGAGACAGTGCGCGGAGTGAGTCATATATCCTATAAAACAAAAGATAATCAATTTCGTTTATCAACGAATGCTCCGATTGATTTCATTTTGGAAGGCACAAGCTTTCGATTAGAAAATGATCTCGCTTTCATAATTGGGCCGGATGAAACCATTGGGGAGTCGATAGTCGACTTAGCTCGCCAGTGGGATGAACGAACGGCGCATTACTGGCGCGACTGGTCTCGGTCACTCGCTGTTCCTTACGAATGGCAAGAGGCGGTAATTCGAGCAGCAATTACTTTGAAACTATGCGTTTATGAAGAGACTGGAGGTATCGTGGCTGCGCTCACCACGTCAATTCCGGAACATCAAGGGAGTGAACGCAATTGGGATTATCGATACTGTTGGCTACGTGACTCCTACTTTGTTGTCACCGCTCTCAATCGCTTGGCAAGCATGTCAACGCTTGAGCATTACGTTAGATGGGTCAGAAACATTACGGCTGCATCGGCAGCTGACAGCTCAAATGACGGGTTCATTCAACCAGTCTTTGGCATCGGATTAGAAAAGACGCTGACTGAAAATATCGTCGACACACTGCCCGGCTATCGTGGCCACGGTCCTGTTAGGCGAGGCAATCAGGCTCATGAGCATGTACAACATGACGTTTATGGCCAAGTGGTCTTGGCGGCAGCTCAAGCGTTTTTCGACACTCGGCTTCTTTCTGTTCCCACCTGTGACGACTTCCACGATTTAGAGGCAGTAGGTGATAAAGCATACGAAGTGCATGATACACCTGACGCAGGCATCTGGGAATTTCGAGGCAAGGAAAACGTCCATACAAGTTCGGCAATAATGTGTTGGGCAGCTTGTGACAGGTTAGCCCGCATTGCGCGCCATTTAAAATTGGATGACCGTGAAGCCCATTGGAATAAACGAGCTGAAGAGATCAAGGATGTAATTCTTGAACGAGCCTACAACGAAAAACTGAATGCGTTCACGGCGGCATATGAGGGTGATGAACTAGATGCTTCAGTTTTGCTGATGGCGGAAATAGGCTTCATCAATCCGATGGATAAGCGCTATATCGGCACCGTCGAGGCTATTGATGATAAGCTTCGCGAAGGGAATTTTATCTACCGCTACAAGATGGAAGATGATTTCGGAACACCGGAAACCACCTTCACGGCTTGTACCTTTTGGTTCATCGACGCGCTCTGGCGGATCGGACGAAAAGATGAAGCTCGAGAAATGTTTAAGGCCGTCCTGGAACACCGCAATCATTTAGGCTTGATGAGTGAAGATTTGAATGCTGAGACGAAAGAAATGTGGGGTAATTTCCCGCAAACTTATTCTCTTGTTGGCATAATAAACTCAGCGAATTTGTTGTCAGAGGATTGGCTGCACGTAATCTAGACATCCCGACTTTGGAGCTATCAATCGTTAACTCCGTTGCTTCGACTCGACGTCGGTCGATAGGAAGCAAGACATCATGAATCTCAAAATTACAAACAAACGCGCTTTGGTTACGGGAGCAACTGGCGGAATTGGCGAAGAAACAGTAAAAGGCTCGGCCGACGAGGGCGTGACACCATTTTTCACGGACATCAAAGATTCAGAAACCAACTTAAAGCGAATTTCAAAAAAGTACTCATGTGATTATGCAGTAAGCGACCTCGGAACTTCTGAGGGTGTTAATTCATTTGTTGATGAGGTCGGTTTTGATTTTGACATACTTGTCCATACAGCTGGGATCACGGGTGAAATAGGCGACCCTTTGAACATGAGTGAAGATGGTTTGGCAAACGCCCTTAAGGGTTGTGCCAAATCAGTTTCATATGTTTTGGATATGACCGGACGTGTCGTCTGTGGCAAATAAATCTCTTGTTAAAGCAAGTTCCAACATTTCAAATTTATATTGTAGAAATTCGGAACTTTGATGCGCCTCAACTCTTAATCTTCTACAGACAATTTACTTAGTTTTGGAGAATTTAAATGCTCGACCCCAAAGACATTCCTGCACAAAGTCAAAATTCAATGCCTGCTGATGAGCACAAAATGGAGCCGGCGCCAGATTATACGCCGCGTCATCCAGGGGCGGGAAAACTAGATGGCAAGGTCGCACTCATAACAGGTGGAGATAGCGGTATCGGCCGCGCCGTTGCGGTTCTCTATGCCCGAGAAGGCGCTAAGGTGGCCATCGCTTATCTCAATGAGGATAAAGATGCCGAAGAAACAAAACGGCTAGTCGAAAGCGAAGGGTCAGAGGCTGTCCTAATTCGTGGTGACTTGGGTAAAAAATCAAACGCAGTGGAGGCAGTTGAAAAAACGGTTGAGACGTTTGGAGGGATCAACATTCTGGTTAACAATGCAGCTCAGCAATGGCTTGATAAGGGGCTGGCAGGAATCGAAGATGATGAGTTGGAGAAAACGATAAATTCCAATATAAAATCTTACATATACTGCGCTCAAGCCGCTGTACCGCATATGGTGGAAGGTGACGCGATTATTAACACGACTTCTGTTAATGCCTTTCATGGTCACGGAGACCTTTTGGCGTACTCCACCACCAAAGGCGCTAATCTGGCATTTTCACGGTCTCTAGCCGCAGAGTTAGTGTCTAAAGGCATCCGCGTTAATGCAGTCGCACCTGGTCCGATTTGGACACCCTTCATACCGGGAACGATGCCCGCCGAAATGGTTGAAGGTTTCGGTAGCCAAGTCCCAATGGGTCGTCCGGGACAACCCTGGGAAGTCGCTACTAGCTATCTTTTCCTTGGCTCCGATGATGGAAGCTATTTTAGCGGACAGACATTGCATCCAAATGGCGGCATGGTTGTCGGTGCTTAACAAGCTTGAAGGATTTGTTATTTGGAGAAAATGATGAGCCGTCTTGTCGTTTTTTCAAACCGTCTGCCCGTAGGTGATAATCCGGCGGGTGGACTCGTGATTGCTTTGCGCGACACAATGGACACTATGGGTGGGCTGTGGATTGGCACAGCTGGAGACCCAAACACGGCTTTCGATAGTCGTCTTGTAAACCATCCAGGGGCTAACTTTGAGCGTCTAGCCATGCGTCTATCGGGTACTGAGCACCAAAATTATTATTTGGGCTATGCAAACTCTGTCCTCTGGCCGATCTGCCACGGCCGGCCAGACCTTCTTGATATCAGGCCCGAGTATTTTGAGAGTTATCTTGCTGTAAACTCACGTTTAGCGGAGCTCTCTGTTGAACATCTTGAAGACGATGATGTCATTTGGATTCACGATTACCACTTGATTCCACTTGCGTCTGAGCTTCGTAAACGCGGCATAAAAAACAAGATTGGATATTTTCACCATATTCCATTTCCTAGCGCCCAAAATATTAGAGCGCTTTCGCATTATGAAGATCTTGTCGGATGGTTCGCTGAATATGATCTAGTAGGTCTCCAAACGCAGCGGGATGTAGCCTCCTGCCTAGAGGTTTTCAGATCTATTATGAGCACCGAAATTCTTTTGAATGGAAAAATTAAATATGGAGACAATATAGCTCAAGTTAAGAGCTTTCCAATCTCTATAGACGTCTCCACTTTCGCGAAAATAGCCGCGAATTCCTTAAGTGGTAAAGAGCGCATTTTGCCCAAAAATCAACGACTAATTATCGGTGTTGATCGGTTGGACTATTCGAAAGGATTACCACAAAGACTGAGAGGGTTTCAGCAATTTTTAAAAGATAAGAAATCTGCCGAACAAAACGTTAGTTTGCTACAAATCGCCCCTCCTACGCGTGGCAGTTTAGCTGCATATTCAAACATTAGAAATGAGCTTGAAGCGCTGTCAGGTGAAGTAAATGGTGAATTTGCAACTATCGGATATACGCCTGTACAATATATTCACAAGCCCATCGAGCGTAACTTGTTAGCTGGCTATTACCGTAGAGCCAGTGTCGGATTAGTCACGCCATTGGCTGACGGAATGAATCTTGTCGCTAAGGAGTATTTAGCCGCGCAAGACCCGACAAACCCGGGAGTTCTCGTACTCTCTCAATTTGCAGGGGCTTATGAGCAACTACAAAAAACTGCGGTTGGAGTTAACCCTTATGATGCGACCTCCATTGCAAAGGCTATAGAGAAAGCAATCAGCATGGGATTGGCGGAAAGACAAGACCGTCATTCGGAGGCTATGGTTCAGATGCAAGCGCAGGATATTCATTGGTGGACAAAGTCATTTTTAAATAGTCTTGCTAGAACATCGGTCTAGAAAATAATGCGTGGTTTCGCAAATAGGTGGCGACGCCTCAACCATTGTTCAGATAATTTTAACGGAGAGTACGTTCTGTGTTGGTTGCAACAAGCCCTTCGAGCTTATGACAATCCAGTTATTGATGCAGCTATCCAGTATGGCAACGAACACAATATTCCCGCACTTGTCTGTCACGGTGTCCGGCAAGATTATCTACACGCCTCAGACCGGCTACATTATTTCCTTCAGGGCGGTGGCCGGTCACATCGGTTGCCGGGCAGCTAGGCGTCAGCACGAAATCGCTTTATGATTGGGTAAAGCGATATGGGAGCCACCAGAGCAGATCAGCGGGATCCGCAGACGATGCGAAGATCAAACGGCTCAAGGCTGAGCTACGGCGTGTCACTGAGGAGCGCGATATCTTAAAGAAGGCCACGGCATTCTTCGCAAACGACCAGAGGTGAAGTGCGCCTTTATAGAAGCGCATCGGGACGAGTTCTCCGTGCGCGCTATGTGTCGTATCTTAAAGATCCATGCCAGTGGCTTTTATGGTTGGCTAAGAATGGTTTATCCGGTCATGCTAGCGGGTCAAACTAATTATTAAGTGTCGATTGCATTACTCAGCATTATGTTCCGCGCATCTTCCAATAATTTCAATCACGGTTTGATGGCTTTCAAAACCTTTTGACTTCGCCGCTGCGCCCAAGCTTAAAATGGCCGGTCCGGCGTCAAAAGGTTCGGCGTGCCCACATTTATCACATAGCACCAAAGCCACATGTTGAGTTTCCTCAGATTCTGTCTTGGCTATGTATTTGGAGACGGACTCAATTTTCTTGGCGAGACCTACGTCTATGAGCCAATCCAGACCGCGATAAACAGTCGGAGGTTTTGAGGAGCCTACGCCGTCTAGCATATCTAACAACTCATAAGCCCCAAGCGGTGCCTCGGCCTCTAGCAGACATCGGTAGATATGCTTTCTGATTGGCGTCAATCGCGCTTTATGTTCTGAGGCCATTTGCTCCGCATAGGCAAAATGGGTTTCGATACTGTTTGTGCTTTCCCTAGTTTGAGAGATCACTTTCGGCTCCCGTTTCTGTCGAAGGGTCGAAAGTTGGCACTGCACCTATCGCCCAATCGGAATTAAAATCGTCGGCCTTGAACATTTTTGGATAATGCCAGGCCCGAAGATTGGCGTGGAAGTCTCGCACGCTCTGCTCGTAAGTTATCGCGGCGCGCATGTCGGTTCCGGCCAGACGTTCCATTGTCCGCTGCATAAGCGTGGCGGGGGAAATCAGGCTCGACCATTTGGCGAGTTCATCGCGGCGAGCTTGGCCTTCGCGGTAAGCCTTGCTCAACGGCTCTGCGGTTTGGTCGCCGACGTGTTGGAAGGCGTAATACCATTTCCATTCAAAGCCGTCCGCAGTGTCCCATCCCGTGTAATCCACCCATTCAGGATGCCGCTTTAGGAAAGCCGCATAGGTTTCCTCTTTGGGAATGTCCCAAGCATCGTTAACGGCCTCGCGCTGGGTGAGCACAATTTCGCCGCCGTCAGGCAAGGAAACGGCGCGGCTAATGGCTTGGGTTAAGGTCGCAGGAAGAACCGCACAGAGCAGCAGCCAGATGCCAAGCATAATCGTCAGATTATAAGCGCCTGTCCGCGTGGCGGGCGTCAACCATAAGGTCAGCATTGTCCAAAACCCCAGATAAAGACAGACCGCTAAAATGCAAAACAGCAAGGTCATGATGCCCGCGCCCGAAATCACGCCGCCAATAATAACAGGTAAGCAAAGCACAATCGCCAGTGCGCCAATGCGAAGACCCGCGCGCGTTCGCCACAGTTTTTTTGCATCCCCCGCACTGGCTTCGATCAAGCGCAAGCGGCCTGCAACCTGCTCCCCGGAGCGAAGGTCAAAGAGCAGTAATATGACGAGTAGCGGCGCAATAAGGCTCGCGATAAAAGCAAAGTCAAATCGCCCTATTAAAGCAAAGTCTGGATTATTCGCGTCCGTTTCATAGATTTGACCCTCTAAGGCCAACATGCGGATACGGTGTTTCCAAGGACTCACATCCCGCTGCCCCATCGCCGCAAACGCAAAATCAGAGGGCGGATCATAGGTCAGATGAAAAGTGTAATAAGCGGCTCCGCCCCATTCAGATTGCCCCGACAGGGCTGCCTTACGCTCGATCTGGTCAAGCTGTTGCAGCTCCGCTATTTCTGCGCATTGTTGACTTACCTCATTTATGCCCAGCGAAACGGCAGCGATGGAAAACACAAAGGCCAAGGAGAGCCAAACCCAAACCGCCTTATCGCGGAACATAAATTTTAATTCGCGCATCATGGCGTCAGCCTCCGCGCGGCCGCCAGCCCTAAGCCGATGAGAGCCATAAACCAAAGAATAAGGGCCAATAGCTTTGGCGTTGCGCGGTTCAAACGATTTGCCGCCGTGTCAGGGGTAAACCGAAAATCATTTAGGACAGACCAATTGGAGGCGTCGACACGGGCCTTTTTCCAGCCTTCCTCGCCATTATTGCGGTTCATATCATCCTCATAGGATAGCTTTTCAATATGGGCCTTGTTCAAACCCTGCACGAAATCAAAACGGGTGGCTTCGGCCTCCCGTAAAAAGCGGTGATGGGTTTCCAAATCTGTGCCTGCTAAGTTTCGCGAGGCCCCACCAATAGCGAGGTAAGGCGACAGCCAGCCATAGGCGGAAAGATGCGCGGCTTGCGCGCTTTCACGCTCCATGCGTTTTTCGGCATAGGCGTTTAGGGTCTCGGTGAGATCTGTTTCGCTTTTCGACGCGACCATCCCGCGAAAATTTACGGGCAATTCATCCACGCTATCAACATCATATTGCGCCAGCAGATTGGCTTTCAATATTGCGAAAGCCGGATCAGCCGCATTATGACCATCACCTAATTTACGCAGATCATCATTCATGCGCATATCAGTTAGAATTTTACCTTCCGTCGGTAATGTTGCGCTGGCTGATGTCACGCCAATACGCGGTACAACCAAAACCGTAATCACCCAAAAAGCGGAAAGAACACCTAGCGCCAACCCGCGTGACCGTGCAGCCAGTGACACAAACAAGGTGAGCGCTGCCCAAATTCCGAGATAAAGCAAAGTCCCGGCGTAAAGCGTAAGCCCTGCGAGAAGACTCTCCCCTGCAAGGCTAGCCGCAAAGGACGAGAACAATGCAGGAAGTGACAGAAGCCCGATCAGTGCGCCCAAGGCTAATAGCTTACCGCGATAGAGCCGCCCGCCCGTTACGCCTTGTGACAGGAGCGGACCGAGTGTTCGGGCTTCGCGTTCGCGCAAAATCACGCCGTGACCCAGCGCAATAATAAGAAGCGGCAAGAAGAGGTAATAAAGTTTGGCGGGCGTCAACGCGCCAAAACCGCCTGTGCGGGCCTCGGCGCGCGCATCCGCAAACATGGCCGAATTTTGCCTGTGGCCTTCGAGAAATAGCGACTGCCCCGTGACGGCATCAACGCCCGGGTCAAACATAGCGAGGGGCGGCGGAGCGCGGAACACGTAATGTCCGTAGTGCACCATACGGTGCGGGTGGCGGTCAGGTTGATTAAGGAAGGTCTCTTCAGCCTGTTCCTGTTGATGTAAGCGTTCGTGCCGCGCATCTTGCGCATCCAGCATCGTCAGCGTTGTGGTGAACAGCAGGAGGACGCTTAAGACAATCAGGCTCAGAACAGCAAGGCGCGAGCGCAACCACTGACGCCATTCCTCGACGGCTATGCGGAACGCACTGCTCATGCCGCAGCTCTTTCGGCAAAGGCGGCATGGACTTTATCCGTCTCGATACGGTGTCCGGATTCCGCTTCGAAATTCCCGACAAGCTTACCATGCCTCAAAAGACCAATATGGTCGGCGACCTGACAGGCTCCGTAAACATCGTGGGTCACCATCAAAATGGTTTTGCCTTGCCCCGCGAGTTTACGCACTAAAGCATTAAATTCATCAATCGCTACAGGGTCGAGGCCGGATGTAGGTTCATCCAGTAGCAAGACAGGCGTTTCGCGCAAAATAGCGAGCGCAATCGCCACTTTCTGGCGCATGCCTTTAGAGTAATTATCCATATGACGAGAGCGGGCTTCGGCTTGTAACCCAACTTCATCCAAGGCCTTATCAAGGTCGCCTTGGGAGGTTTTCTTGCCCGCCAAATCCAGAAAATACCCCAGATTTTCATAGGCATTCAGATGCGGGTAAAGCGTGGCCGCCTCTGGCAGATAGGCAATCTGTTGCCGAAGGCGCTTCACATCTTTTGCGACATCAGCGTCCAAGACATGCGCCGTACCGCTGTCCGGCGACAAGAAGCCCAGCAAGGTGAGCAGCGTTGTCGACTTCCCGGCCCCGTTGCCACCGAGCAGCGCGTAAACGCTGCCCGGTTGAACGCTAAAGGAAATGCCCTCTAATACGTGGGCCTCTCCACGGCTTACGACCAAGTCTTTTACAGTTATCGCGCTCATAATACCTCCTAAAATCCGTAGCGTGCTGTCAGGCGGATGCGGCGGGGATCGCCCGGCTGCACCCAAACATTGGCAAAGGAATTTGTGTAGAATGTCTCATCGAAGATGTTGTCCACATCGAGTCGGAGCGAAGTATTCTCGGCCACGCCGACTTCAGCAAAGGCCCTAACAGTTGTGTAATCTGGCAATTCAAAGTCCGAGCCGACAAAGCCATTGCGGTCATCGACATAGAGAACGCCGCCGCCTAATTTCGCTGTGAAACGGCCAAGATCAAAGCCCTTGCTCGCTTGTAGGCTCAACTGATGCTTGGGGGTATTGATCAGCGGGTCGCCCGCCTCAATCGTGAAGCCGAAGCCGTCCGCATCCGCAAATTCATTGCGGAATTCTGCGTCTGTGAAGGCATAAGACGCCCACAGGCGGATATCGCCGTCGAACTCTAAATTGGCATCGACTTCGACGCCGCGCGAACGAGCTTCACCCGCCGCGATGGAGAAGAAACCAACGGCGGTCGCTTCGGGACGGTCATCATTGACAAGGTAATTGCTCTGGTCAATTTGGAAGATGGAGATCGTCAACGCCCCTTCCGCGCTATTCATCAGCCCGCCAAGTTCAGCTTTAAAGCCAGCTTCCACGGACTCTGTGATGTTTGGATCGAACTGATTGCCTTGGAAGTCCTGACCCGTCTGCAAGCGGAAACCTTCGCCATAGCTGGCATAGAGGCTAAGGCCCTCATTGATCAGATAGACTGCGCCGACCTGAGGTGAGAAGCGGCTATCTTGGGCTGTGATGGTTGTTTCGGGCGAGGCCAGACGGTTAGTCAGGTCCTGCTCAAAATCGTCATAACGACCGCCGATCCGGATTTGCAGCTGATCAGTTATGTCAATCTGATCTTGGAAATAGAGGCCGTATCCCTCAAGGACTTCATTGCGATTGGTGTTTGCGCCCGCCGCCGGATCGAGGTTCAGGCCATAGACTGGATCGTTGATGTCGAGCAGTAAGAATGTCCCGGCTTCTTCGGGCGTAGCCTCTGAAGGTGCGCGACCATCGCCGAGGAAATCACCGCGCGGACTCGGGCGACCGCGATCAATAACCAGCGTGTTGGAAAATTCATCATAATCGGCCCCCACGATCAAGCGATGACGCAAACCACCCGTGTCAAATTCGCCTGACAGCTCGCCGCGTAGGACAAAATAATCCGACTCAAAATCACGCGAACGGAAGAAGCGCGAGATTGTTTGACCGTCTCGGAAATAGGTCTGGCGCGAACCGAATTGCGGTTCGAACGCATCTCCTTCCAGCGTCGTTTCACGGTAGCCAAGACCGCCGAGGAAGCTCCAATTTTCGCTCAACTCGTGACCAACCTCGATCTGATGGCCAAGGGCTTGCGTCTCAATCGGAACAGGCTCGCCAACGAAGAGGTCACGCGGTGAGAAGCCGAAATCATCAGAGAAGACCACGCCACGGTCAAAAGGTAATTCCTGCTGCGTATATTCTAGCTCATAGCTAAAAGTCGTATCGCCCAAGGCCAGCGTGACAGATGGGTAGAAACCAAACTTTTCTGTCTCGACATCATTTCGGAAGCTTTCCGCATCCTCATAGAAACCCGTCAGGCGGAAGCCCGCTGCGCCGCCATCACCTTCTGTGAAGGTCTGCACATCGCCTTCGAAACGATATTGATCCCAGCTGCCAATCGTGCCTTGCAGATAGCCGCCCGTCTCAAAATCAGGACGCTTCGTCACTAGGTTGACCGTTCCGCCCGGCTCGCCCCGTCCAAACAAAGCAGAGCGAGGACCTTTCAAAATCTCGACCGACTCAACACCAACTAAATCGCGAGGACCACCAAAACCGCGTCCGGCATTGAACCCGTTGACAAGGAAACCGCTGGGCAGGTTGATATCACCTGAAAAACCACGGATCGAAAAACTATTCCATAGTCCGCCGAAATTGTTCTGACGCGCAACTGATGCCGACAGATCGAGCGCGTCATTGAGATTAATCGCGCCAACATTGCGTAGCAAGTCTTCGTCGATAAGTTGATTAGCTTGCGGGGTTTCCAGTGGCGCGAAGTCACCCTGATAAGCTTGGCGCAGACCTGTTACGACGATCTCGTCATCATTATTGTTCTGCGCATAGGCAGGGTGAGAGACAGCCACAAGGCCGAGACCTGCGAATAGCAGGGAAGTTAGTTTTAAAGGACGCACAGGTCACTCCATATATATTTAAAATCAGAAAATTGAGCGCAAAGGCCTTCAATGGCGCATGCGAAAAGATGACTTACGCATAGTAAGTCGGTTTCAGGTTTTAATTATAAAAGGGTGGCGCGCGGGCAGAATCGGGCCGCTGATTTGGGTCAGGCGGCGGGTCAATTGATCTTTCAGCATAGTCAACTGACGGAGCACTTTCAGCTTCAGGTAAAGTTAAACTGTCAACCTGAGCCCAGAAGAAGGATGTTTCTTCCACATCAGGTTCTAGATCGGCCACTATATGTAAATCACCATCATTATTGACAGCTAAGACACAAACCTCACAGCTTTGATTAAGCGGCTCGTGGTCAGAATGATCGTGAGAATGCGCGGCTGAAAGCGTTTGCGCAAACAATAAAGCCGCGACCAATAATAGGCAGCATAGGCGAGCAAAAGTTGCTCGGCGATTTACAATCGGCGATATGTTTTCTGTTTCAAACACAACACGCAATTAACGCAACACTATAACATTGGCAATCATTTTGTTCGCCGAGAAAACGGATGTGGAGTTAGGTCCGACGATGTTTATAAAGTCAAACAAGCCCCTTCCCTCCTCGCTTCGCGACGAGTCCAATTCGCCTCTTAGTATTAAGACGCCGTTTTCCTAAATGTGAAAAGATGAGAGGAGAAATCACCTTTATCCATATAACGGACCTTATCGCTCACATGACTGGTCGTGACGTAAGGCAAAGGAAGACCATTTTGCATCAGCATGTCACCTCCGTAGCTGACGCCGCCATCGACCGGAGTGTAATAACCCTCAGGGTCGAGGCCGATCAATAGCGCGCGCCTGAAGGGAAGATTGGGCGCGGACAAAATATGGAAATAGGCGACATAAACCGTCTGCTCATCGCGGCTTGTATATTGCCAACAGACTTCATTTTCATTTTTCATAAGCCTGTCAAAGCGGCCCCCGACCATGTCCTGTGCGGTAGATTTTGCCAGAGCCATGAATTGAACAAGTTCATCTTTATGGGCATCGATGTCAGTTTCATTCAGCGAAATGCCGCGAGCGGCACAAAATACGCCCGCGAGAAAACGAGTTTGTATAGAAGACACGCGGCCATTCTGGTGATTGGGGGATGGCCCGATATAGGCGGCCGTGACATCAAGTGGATAGAGATAGGATGCCCCATTAATAATATCCAAGCGGCCAATGGGGTCGCACATGTCGCTGATCCAGCCTTGAGGCATGTAGCTCAGCATGCCGAGATCGAAACGGTTCCCCCCGCTCGCACAGTTTTCGAAAAGCACATCGGGATATTGCGTCGTAAGTCTCTCTAAAAGGTTATACAGCCCCAGCATATAGCGATGCGAGACTTCCCGTTGACGATTTCGCGATAAGGCGCCGGACCCAACCTCGGTCATATTTCGATTCATATCCCATTTGACATAATCAATATCGCCACAAGACAGAATATCGTCGATTTGTCCGTAAAGATAATCAATGACCTCGTCTCTGGAGAGATCCAGGGTCAGCTGGTTGCGTCCCAACGAAGACTTTCGCCCGGGCACCTGGATGGCCCAATCCGGATGGTCTTTGAAAAGTTGACTGTCAGGATTGACCATTTCAGGCTCGAACCAAATACCAAACTTAAGACCCTTCGCTTTGACCTTGGCGGCCAAGGCCGGAATGCCCGATGGGAAACGGGCTTTATCCGCCCGCCAATCACCTAGCGAGGATGTGTCGTCGCGGCGGCCCTCAAACCAACCATCATCGAGCACCAGCATGTCCACGCCAACGTCAACAGCTCTGTCGGCAAGATGCAAAACTTTGTTCTCATCGACATCAAAATACGCGGCCTCCCAAGTATTCAGATAGGTGGGACGAGGCATATTTTTAAATTTGGGCGGCGAAATCTTTTCACGAATGAAGTCATGCCAAAGATGGGTCATACTGCGCAGGCCTTTATCAGCATAGACATGCAGAGCCTCTGGTGTGCAGAACTTTTTCCCAGGCTTGAGGCGCCAGTGAAAATTGAAAGGGTTAATCCCCGCCAGTAACCGGACATCTTCAAATTCTCCGGTTTCAAGGCTGAGCGCAAAATTTCCACTATAGATAAGCGTGGTGCCGTAAACCCGCCCATAATCTTCTGTCGTGCCCTTTTGCATGACGGCGATAAAAGGATTGTGTGCAGCGCTGGATGTGCCGCGGGCTGAGTCGATGACGAAGCGGCCTTTCGGCATGGCGACGCGCTCTGCATTAAACTCGCGCGCCCATGTCCCATGGAGGTGGAGAATTTCATACTCTGCGGGCGGTAAATCCAAAGCGGAACTAAACGCATGTTGCAGCTGGATTTCTACCTTGGATTTATTCTTGAATTTAGCCGACCGCACCAAGACGCCGTAATCCGCATAAATTGTGTAAAAAAGCTCGACCTCTAATTTGTGAAGTGTGTCTTCAAGTGTGATAACCAACGTTTCGCTATCACCGCCCCGCGCAGAGGGAAGTTTCTTGAGGCGCGGTTTTTCTTTGACAATTTTGTGCTTTTTATATTGCAAAGAGAATATTGTATTACCGTCGGCATTTCGTCCATGCAGAGCAGGAAAACGGTAATCCGATGTGCCGAAGCTCGGAAACTCCTGTGGCATTCCGCTCAGGTTCAAATGCTGATGGCCTTCAAATACAGATGAGGTTTCTCTTTGCGTGCGCAAGTGGTGTATAGAAACCTGCTCCGGATTCTGTAGCGTGCCGCCATAGTACAGATGTTCAATCAGACGTTCAGGTGAGACTCTAAACACGTATGAAAATTTTTTGTTCGTCAGAGAAAATGTCAGATTTTCAGAGACTGTTATCATGGCACTCATAATCTTCCATACCGATATATTAGGACAATTGGAAAGCTTGAATTAAGTCGTGGAAAAATAAAAAGGGTAGCCGAAGCCACCCTTTTCAAATCTAAATAAGGGGAAATATTTAGAATGTCGCTCGCGCGCCAAGCGTAAAGCGGCTACCTGTATCTTCATAGGTCAGGAAGCGGTTTTCGAAGCGAGAGAAATCCCGAGTGTCTTCATCAAGGATATTAATTCCTTCAGCAAAGACTTGGAATGTGTCATTCACATCGAAAGATGCCGAAGCATCCAACTGCCCGAAGGATTCACGCTGACGCGGCTCACCTTGGTCAGAAAAGGCCTGAACTAAGAACTCATCACGATAGTTATAGGTCACGCGGGCTTGGATTGGCCCCTTCTCGTAGAACCCGCTGACATTGAAAGAATGCGGTGACAGTCCGTTATAGTCGAGATCTTCATTTCCTGATCCCGCTGCGCGGTCAATTGAACTATCAACATATGTATAGTTGATCGCCGCGCCAAAGCCATTTTCAAACGCCTTTTGAAGGGCCGCTTCAACACCGATAATACTACCTGTTTCGCCGTTACGTGTGCGTGTGTCCAAGAAAGTCACAGCGCGCGTAACGTCATTTGCAGTCGGGTTAGAGGCGTTACCCGCCGGAAAGACGACTTGTCCCGCAACAGGTGATGTTTGGGACTCAAGGAAGTTATCAAAACTCTTGTAGAAACCGGTCACTCCAAGGAAGCTCAGGTCATCAAGATACCATTCAAATGAGGCATCAAAGTTTGATGATCCAAAGGCCTCAAGATTTGGGTTGCCGCCGGTGGACGTAGGGGCATTGGCACGACCGCCAAAGGCGTTGGCGACCCCCAGTGCCGTCAGCGTCGGCCGCGTAACTGTTTTGGACGCGGCCAAGCGCACCACTTTATCTTCAGCCACATCAAACTTCACGTTCGCGGACGGCAAGAAGTTAGTATATCTATTATCGATCGTGACTTCTGCTGGATTTGCAAAGATTGCGATAAGCTGTGTATCGCCGTCCGACTCGCGGAACTGGGTCACAGGTTGGTCAACACCAGAACTAGATGTTTCTGTATGATCAATTCGGAATCCGAAGTTTGCAGAGAATGGGATCGAACCCAATTGCTTATCCAACCAAGACGCATTGAAGAATACGGAGTTTACAGTTTCGTCGACAGAGAAACTTCCGGCCGGGTTAAACTCAGGCTCGTAGAAGCCAAGAAATGAATCCGATGCGTCGCGGCGTGCACGAAGCTCTGCGTCTGATAAGGCGCCACGGCCTGAGCGGTTTGGATCTGAGATCGCCGCGTCAGAGTTGAGTTGAGCGAAGGCGTCCTCGAAACTGGCTGTCAGAAAATTGAGCGGAATGCCGTCACGTCCATCTACGCCGCCAAGGAAACCGTTCAAATTGACTTCGGTAAGGATGCTGTCATTAAAGTCCGTTCCATATCCACAATAGGCGCAGAAAATACCGCCGCCCTGTGTGGGAGAAAAGTTGTCAAACAAATCACGCGATTTCGTCCGGTTTGTATGAGCTGCGCCAACCGTAACTATCTCTTCGCCCGTTGTTGATTCCCAGTCGAATTTAGCTTTCGCCTCAAAGACATCGTCCTCAACCACTGTTCGGGCGACATTTACGAAGTGAAGGCGCTGAATGGAGGCATCCTGAGCACCGACAATGTTAGTCAGGGATGTAATTTCGGACCCCTCAGGGATTTCAATTAGCGGAGAGACCGGGGCCAATGCGCCCAGAACAACAAAAGGGTTTGTTCCGTCGCGGTCTGCTTTGGATCCTGAGACATCGAAATTAGCTGTAACTCGGTCACTAATATTCCAATCCACATTGGCTCCAACTAAATATGTCGAGGCTTCGCGATTATCGGAGGTCAGGACGTTATCATTTTGTGACGGACCCGTCGTCAAACCCGGGTTACGAGCCAAAAAGTCGAGTCCCGGACGGGAGAAAGATGTCACTGTACCGTTTGCATCGACAACCGGATCAATGAAAGGCGGGCTAAAAAATCCCGAGAATTGCCGGTCAAAGGAATCGACTGTAAACTCAGTATAGAGACCGTCGACGGTCAGAGTTATGTCGTCAGTTGGCGCAAACTGAACCGTTCCGTTAGCCGTGATGCGTTCACGATCTTGTACGTCTCGACTGACAATAGCTTGTTGCTGCACGCGAGCATTTGCAGGGAGCCGCTCAACATTCGCTGCGTTAGTAAGACCTGCCGCATTTGCAGTGCCTGCACCGCCTGTATTAATGAAGTCAGCACCGCCGCGGGCAGAAAAACCATTGGTTAAAACACGGTCGCGTTGCGCTTTGCGGTCCGAGTAAGAAATGCCGCCGGCAAAACCGATAGTGTTATCATCATTTGTCCAAGACCCTACAAGTGAACCTTCCGGTGAAACTTCTTCCCGCAAAGTATCGTAGGTTCCGGAAACTGACGCCGCAAAATTTGTGCCGGGACGCTCTAAAGGACGAGCCGTCACGATGTTTACAAGCGCGCCAATTCCGCCTGACTGACGAGTCGGATCCGAGGACTTGAAGACTTCAGCGCGTTGAATAATGTCGGAAGACAAAACGTCGAATGAAAATTCGCGGCCATCATTATCTGTCGCGATTGTGCGGTCATTAATTGTAACGGCGTTAAACTCCGGCCCTAGACCGCGGACTGTAATGAATTGACCCTCGCCACCGTCACGGTCAATGGAGACCCCCGTAATACGCTGCAAGCTTTCTGCGATGTTTGAATCAGGAAACTTACCGACATCTTCGGCTGAAATTGCATCTACCACGGATGTTGAGTCGCGTTTAATGTCAAGTGATTGTTGCAGCGAGCTACGAATACCTGTCGCGATAACGACATCGTCGTCGCTGCTCTGTGCCATAGCGGGCATTGCGACCAACATAGCGGCAGCTCCGGCTGTGCACGCGAAAAAATTCTTTCTACTGAATGACATTTGTTACTCTCCCATGGTCCCGAACTTATTTCGGATTCTCAATAATTGAAGAGTGGATGAAAGAAATCGACTTTGACGTCAATCCTAAAAATGTTCTTTTTCGAACATTGTGTTCTTTTTACAACATGGCGGCTTCATCGCCCAATGGATCTAATTCGCGATATTTTATGAGTCAGCCACATGAAGCTCTATGCCTTCGGTCGTGCAGATATTTTTGAAAACCAAATCCAATTCGCTATCGGTAACAATGAGATCCAAATCCCGCATATGTCCAATCCGGTTCATGGCTCTGCGTCCAAACTTATAATGGTCTGCGGCCAAAATCGTTTTGGCGGAATTTGCGAGAATGGTCTTAGCGATTATGACTTCTTGAGGATCATATTCCAGTAGAGTGCCGTCTTCGTCCACACCACTAATACCGACTACCCCAATATCCATCCGAAAATTATTTATAAACGCTTCGGAATATGCGCCCTTTATGCCGCCGTCATGATGCCGCACTTGCCCGCTGGAGACAATTATCTGAAAATCTTCATTTCGCATCAGAATCTGCGCTACATGCAGGTTATTGGTGAATATATGTAAGTTTTTGTGCCCCAAAAGGGCTTCTGCGATAGCCTCTATGGTCGTCCCGGTGCTCAAAAAAATTGAGGCGCCGTTGGGTATCAAGGCGGCAGTTCTCGCGGCAATCATCCGCTTGGCCTGAACACTGGTCTGAAGCCTGGCCTGATAAGGCGGATTCTCAGCTGTTTTAGCTTGCCCTGCTCCGCCGTGAAAGCGCGCTAATAACCCATGTTTGCTTAATTCATTTAGGTCCCGCCTGATTGTTTGCGGTGTAACATCAAATTCAATAACCATGGCTTCCGTCGCCACAAAGCCCTGACTTTCCACCATGGTTAGAATCGAAACTTGGCGCTTCGATGGTTGAAATTGAGTCATAAATTATTTCCACTCTGGTTGTGTTTGCCTATAGCATTATCACGGCGTCTCGGCGACAGGAACTTTTCACTAGCCATCGTTTTCATCTGCGGCTATGAGAATGTTCGTTTTAGAAAATCAAGGCCTCCGAATGAAACCGCTCGCACATGGTGAAGAAGATACGGGTGCGATGTGTGATAATTCCCTTATTCTCTCTCGAACCATTGCCGGACAGGCGATTTATCGTCGACAATTTACCAAACTGGATGGTCGTGATATTTTTCTTTATGGCCTCCAAAACCACATTGAGATGCCTCTAAAACAAGAGGCGGGTGAGGTCGCTAAGGGCGGTGAATTACGCTGGCATCCGCTGCGTCAGGAATGGAACGTATATGCCCCGCACAGGCAGAACCGAACATTTAAACCGTCACAAGCCAATGACCCGCTCGCGCCATCGCGACCGGGCGGCCCAGCAACGGAAATCCCGTTCTCAAACTTTGAGCTTGCTGTGTTTGAGAATAAATTTACCAGCCTTCATGCCGAGGCGCCTCAACCTGTATCAACCGCCGACATTAAAATAGCGCGCGCAAGAGGCCGATGTGATGTTGTGGTTTACGGGCCTGATGCAACAGGCAATCTGTCATCCATTGGTCAAGATAAACGCCGATTACTGCTCAGCACATGGATAGACCGCTACGAAACCTTATATGGCGAGGGGCATAAATTTGTAATGCCGTTTGAGAACAGAGGCGATGAGGTCGGCGTCACCTTGCACCATCCTCACGGACAGATTTATGCCTTCCCATTTATACCGAATGTACAAAAACAAGCTGCTACGGCTTTTGCCGAAGGTTATGATCTCTCAGACGCCATCAAAACTTGCGAAGCAGGCTATAAAGTCGCTGACGCCGGGGGAATGGTGGCTTGGTGCCCACCTTATGCGCGGTTCCCTTATGAAGTATGGATTGCGCCGCGCGAGCGGAAAGCCGGGCCTTGGCTTTTTAATGAGGCTGAGCAGGATGGCTTTGCGCATCTGCTAGGCGACATTACCCGGCGCTATGATGAGTTGTTCCAACGCCCGACTGCCTATATGCTCAGCCTTCATGCTGCGCCGGCGGGGAGTGAAGGAAGCTTCCACTTTACCGCTCAGTTTTATCCCTTATTACGCGCCCCTAACCGCGTAAAATATCTGGCGTCAGTTGAGCAATCGACAGGTGTGTTCACTGTAGATGTCATGCCTGAAGTCGCCGCTAAAACGCTCAGATCGTTCAAATGATTGCGGAAACATCTAAAGATGTGTTTGGTTCAGCCCCCAGTGCGACATTGTTCACACCGGGGCGTGTAAACTTAATTGGGGAGCATACCGATTATAATGGCGGTATGGCGCTTCCGACAGCCATTGATCTTGGAGTGACAATTGCGCTTAGTCCTCGAGAAGACAGCAATATCCGAATTATTTCCGATAAATTCGAGACTTTCGCAGAACGCTCTTTGTCCGACTCACCTCAGGATCATTGGTCAGACTATGTGACGGGCGCGGTTATATACGCGAATAAAGTCGGCTTGCTAAAGGGCGGCGCAGACATTGCAATCGAAACCACCCTCCCCTTTGGCGCAGGGCTCTCGTCCTCAGCTGCAATTATCGTTTGCGTTTTGAAAATCGGCCGGGAGCTTTCCGGCCAAGATATCTCAGACATAGACATTGCAGTTTTAGCACGCCGCGTTGAGAATGAATTCATAGGTATGCCTTGTGGAATTATGGACCAAATGGCTATCGCCATCGCTCGCCCCGGCCAAGCGCTTGC
>Ga0209185_1001512_pt1 | contig 19821 bp, 14 predicted proteins | sample SidtaG_2_FD_187425 | JGI IMG/M metagenome (GOLD analysis project Ga0209185, IMG submission 187425) | Marine algal microbial communities from Sidmouth, United Kingdom - Sidmouth_Asex2 metaG (SPAdes) (version 2) | ecosystem: Host-associated > Algae > Red algae > Unclassified | place: Sidmouth... | reverse complement strand
TAGTGTCTACGGAGACATCTTTTTCAGAAACAAATAATTCAGTTTGGGCTCTCAGCCTATTGAGTTCTTGTTTTGCTAGAAATACTAATCTTTGCAGCTCCTGTTCAGTTCGACCACTGCCTATTGTAGAGATTACTTTGTACTTACCTCTTGCTTTTGAAATGATTTGTACTGATTGGCTGCCTGACTTATTCTTCTTTTTTCGGATAAACATGACCAAATTTAGCCACGGGACACCCATTTTTAAAATTAAACTTAGTAATCATAGGGGTTCTAGCTCAAATTTTCAGCAAGTGGCGAAGACATCTGCCAAATAGATCGTTGTTTCTTGCTATGCTTATGCCATCATTTCTGTTACTCAAATCTTAAGTTAGTATACTGTAGATCACGAAGCCTTCCTTTTTTAATTATAATGTCAACAATGGCTTCGCATATAACGGAGCGGTTTCGTTGTCTGCCACTTTCATATTCTGTAATATTTCTAAACTGATCAGTAAGTTGTTGCACCTTCTTATACCTGAGTAAATCTCCTTCTATTTCTATACTATGGATACACGGTGCTCCCTCAATAGGAACGAACATTTTTAATGTGACAATTGATTTGTGACCCCTATCTAATCTTAGCTTCTTTACGATACTTATTAATGACTCTTCTAAAGCTTCAGAATCTATTGACTTGATGAGCGGAGGCGTCTCTACGACTTTAAATATTTCGAGGCCTGCGAAGTGTTCTCTGCAGTCTTCTTGTGTTCGTGGTTCTTGTTCTGTAACAAATTTTTCTTGACAGAATATACTTGTCGTAAATAGTAAGAAGAAGAATTGAAGTATAGCTTTAGATGATTTCATATGTAGTTAATATTCAGATATTTGTAATCATTACCTCCTCGGTATCAATGTTTTAGGGTATACAACAACACTCTCATTCCCTTCTTTGTTAACAGCTGCTACGCCGAATAAGTAATTGTCTATAACGATATTCTTAAGGGTAACATTAGTATTTGTGCCGACCCATCTTGAATATTCCCACTGTGGAGAAGTAGTATTTCTCCAGTAGACTTTATAGCCTAATAGGTTGGGGTCATCGACTGGATCCCAACGTAACTGTGTGGAAGGCTTGACGGCTCCACCTATCATAACGAGCTCTGGTGGAGTAGGGGCCCATGCGATACTTGCCAGTGTAATAGCATTAACAGAAGTCAGTTGTGCAGCATATTGGAAGTCTACGCCTGAGATGACATCACCATAGTCGATACCATCTTCAGTTCTTATATCTTGATGTTGCATATCATAGTTTTCATGTGTCTCCATAATTCTGACTCCTGGAAACCCTTCATCATTAAACGGTCGATGATGTCCGCCTCTACCAAATCTATCTAACCTATATATCATGACTGCATCGAGATTAGTCATATACTTATCGGTTATCGCATCTACGTATCTTGCAAGTTGGCGTGATGGTCCATCGACTTCGCCACCATAGAATCTATTCCATATTAGTTCTCGATCATCAGGATTAGGAGGTATAGGCTCAGAGAACACTCTGAACGTTGTATTATCTATGACACCATCGATGCCGTGGATGTTGCCTATCATATCATTATTAAGTACGCCTATAATATTCCAGCCTTGGGCTTTGGCGTCTGCAGCTAAGAATTTTCCACCGAATAGGCCTTGCTCTTCTCCTGATAATCCTAAGAATATGATGCTCATTGGAAACTCATATTCTGATAATAATCTTGCGGCTTCCATGACGCCGGCCATACCTGATGCGTTATCATTAGCACCTGGAGAATCAGATGTGCCATCAAGAGGGTCAGAGACACGAGAGTCGATATCGCCAGACATGATTATGTATCTATTAGGGTAGAGGCGCCCTCTCTTTATAGCCATCACATTAACTATCCACGTATCATCTGGTATTCTTCTTGATTCTCCAGCTTTGACTTCGCCCATGTGATAGCTGACTTCGAGGCATTCACCACAAGCTTCTGATATAGATTCGAATTCTGATTTAATCCATCGCCTGGCGGCACCTATACCTCGGGTATCTGATACTGTATCTGATAGAGTATGTCTGGTCCCGAATGAGACTAACTTTTCTATATCTGATTGTATCCTGTCGGCAGATATTTTCTCTACGATGTCACTCAGCCTACTATCATGCTGCATAGGTGCTGGCTGCTGAGAATGTAGGAATAATGGTATGATGCTTAAGCATAAGGAAATGATGTAATTCATAATTATTTGTTGTAATAGCCTATGTATGACACGGGTATATATGATGATTTTTTAACATTTGATGTTTTTTGGTACGAATCTTGACCATTTGAAAATAAGTATCATGCAATACATACTTAGAACCTTTAATACACTTTTCCTCTCCCACACTGCACTTGAGGCATTTTTTGTCTGTGTAAGTGATTGAAAATAAGTTATTTATATATTATAACCGCTTATTTTTAAAATTATTTTGATTAGAGAAATGTAAAGAGGTATTAAATATTGCACTACTATTTCTATCAACAAAATATTTATTTCTGATGAGAACACTTTATTTAATCCTACTATTTATCTGGCTTATTATTGGATACTTTATCTGTAAAACCTACTTATGTAGCAATGTAGAATCTACAGAAAATTCTACTGCTTTAGCTGCACCTTCTAATGATGATTGTAATGTTAAGTTATTTTTTAGAGATACCATATCTAATCTTAATCTGATCTCAGATGATAATTTCCAATTTGAAAAATCTAATGACGCTTATCTTCCTTTAGCAGATGATCTCAAGATTCTTCTCGGAAATGTTGTAAGTCACCTTGGAGAGAATCCTAATTCGTTAATGCAAATAAAAGGCTACTATTTATCCAATGAAGATAATTATACAGAATATGATGACTTAGGTCTTGCAAGAGCAAGTATGGTCAAAGCTTACTTACTCGAGCAGGGAGCTAATTCTGATCAGCTCAGAACTATGGGAAAAATCGGTAATGTCAATTGTATGGAAGATGATACCTTGAAGAAAGGTATTGCAGTTGCCTTTGGTACTTCCAAGCAGTAATTTATTCATTAAAATATCATATTACAAATAATACCTTTTATATAAAATACCCTCACTATGTGTACACTTATACCATTAATACTATCAGCAATTGCTGGCTTATTGGGCTTTTTAGCAGGAGCAAGTAAGAAGTTTGATACTTCTGAATTTGATAGAAAAATTAAAAATCAAGAAGATTTAATTATATCTTATGAGCAGACAACTAAGTCAAAAGATGATGAGCTTAACAGCTTAAATAGACAGTTCTCTCAGCTCAACACTACTCATAATAATACAATTTCAAAATTAAGAAATGCTGAACAAGCTTCAGTAACAGAAGTAGAAGTCATCAAAGAAGTTCCAGTAGAAATCATTAAAGAAGTCGAGGTAGAGGTGATCAAGGAAGTAGAGGTGATTAAACAAGTAGAAGTTATTAAAGAAGTGATTGTACCTAAGAATGTTGAAATCATTAAGCAAGTAGAAGTAAGTACTGAGGTCCCTTATGAAGTGATCAAAGAAGTAGAAGTCATTAAGGAAGTGGAAGTCATTAGAGAGGTCCCTGTCGAGACGATTAAGGAAGTCGAGGTTATAAGAGAAATAGAAGTGATTAAAGAAGTTATCGTCAATAATGAAGTAGAAGTGATTAAAGAGGTGGAGGTTATTAAGGAAGTGCCAGTAGAAGTAATCGTAGAGAAAGAGGTTATAAAGGAAGTAGAAGTCATTAAGGAAGTGATTAAAGAGGTAGAAGTGGAAGTTATAAGGGAAGTCCCTGTAGAGATTGTCAAAGAAGTAGAAGTCGTCAAGCAAATCGATATGGAGTCTCTTAAAGCTATGATCGACGGCATGGATACCGTTCAAGTATCTAAGACACTGGTTAATGAGACAAGGACAGAATTAGAAAGCTCTATCGTAGGTAGAAGAATTGATAATACTGATTCAGATAATGATGTATTATTTAGTGATAGTGATGATCTGAAAAAGATAGAGGGTATAGGTCCTAAGATAGAAAGCATTCTTAAAGATGCAGGGATTAATACTTATAATGAATTGTCTCAGAAGGATCCAGAAGATTTAAGAGAAATACTATTATCAGCTGGGAGTAGATACAAAATGCACAATCCTACTACTTGGCCACAGCAAGCTAAGTTTGCAAGTAAAGGGATGTGGGATGCATTAGAAGATATGCAAGACCAATTAAATGGAGGTGTATAACACCAACGTAAAAAAGAGCAAATATATAGTGCCAACGATAGAATAATATAAGGGCATAGAGAAAAGCCGCCATCTAATGGTGGCTTTTTTTTGTGTTGCTATTATTCATTAGATTTACATATGTAAGAAGGAGAATTCCTTATTTAGCAATCAGATTATTACCCAATTGATCTTAAATCAACGTGATCTCAGAACAGATAATATCACATAAAATATACAAAGGCGGTGCCCACGATATGTCAGCGATAGATGACAATAGTGTCGCTTTAGTTGCTACCTCGCCACCATATCCGATGATAGCGATGTGGGATGAGATTATGTCACTGCAGAACGGTGAGATAGGAGAAGCCCTCAAGAATGAGGATGGCAATAAGGCCTTTGAGTTAATGCATATAGAATTAGATGCTGTCTGGCGTGAGATAGATAGGATCCTTATGCCAGGTGGTTTTGCATGCATTAATATAGGAGATGCAACTAGAACAATAGGAGGTCAATTCCAGCTTTATCCTAATCATAGTAGAATTATTAATGCATTTGCAGAACTCGGTATTCCTAATCTGCCTAATGTGATATGGCGTAAGCAGACTAATGCACCTAACAAATTTATGGGCTCAGGGATGCTGCCGTCTGGGGCATATGTGACACTGGAGCATGAGTGGATTCTTGTATTTCGTAAAGGTGGTAAGAGGATTTTTAAATCTTCAGAAGATAAACTAAAAAGACAACAGAGTGCCTTCTTCTGGGAAGAACGGAACAATTGGTTTTCTGATCTCTGGGACCTGAAGGGGACTAAGCAATCCATATCTAAATCCGAAAGCCGTAAGAGAAGCGCAGCTTACCCACTCGAGATACCACATCGATTGATACAGATGTATTCTTTGTATAGAGACATTGTTGTAGATCCATTTGGCGGGACAGGAACGACAGCAATAGCAGCGATAGCATCTGGTAGGTCAAGTATCTCTTACGATATCGACAGTGCATTTACTAAGATGATGAGCGATAATATCGAAGCGATAGAATTAGATTTCTATTCCGATATAATTGATCAACGTATGGCTAATCACAAAGCATTCATAGAAAAAAGAGAAGCTGACCCTAAGAAGTCTCCTGTAAAATATTACAACGAAAACATACAACAAAAAGTAATGACTAAGCAGGAAGTAAATATGCAATTGCTAAAACCGTCCAAAATCATCAAGACTAAAGATGGCTTCCAAACAACTCATAAATCACACTAATAACTCATTACTTAAAAAACTCACCGCTCTCTTAACTCACTTCATTCTATGGCTTACGACGAATATATGGCAGATCGCATAAAGCATTTTTTTGATGATCGCCATGTGGTCTATAGCCCAAAGAAGATGTTTGGAGGATTATGTTTTATGATAGATGATAAGATGTGCTGTGGTCTGATCACGATTAAGAATAAAGGTGTAGATGTTCTGATGGCAAGAATAGGAGAGGTAGCACACGAAGAAGCGATATTAAAAGAAGGCGCTATGCCTATGGATTTTGCTGGCAGACCAATGAGAGGATATGCTTTTGTAAAATTCGAAGGTATCGATTCTGATAAGGACTTGGAATATTGGCTACAGTTGTGTCTTGATTTCAATCCACTGGCAAAATCAAGCAAAAAGAAAGCTCCAAAGAAATAATCTTAGACAAAACCATTTTAAATACAATGATGCAGATATAGTGCACGTAACCTAAGTTATTGCACTTATAAAATATCTGAATCATGAAAAAAATCGTTTACTGTGTTGTCGCTTGGATGCTTATAGAGTTAGTTTTTATGGTAGTGTCCTAAGAACCCCATCCGAACCTACCCCTCAAGAGAGGTAGATAAATTAAATATGTTCTTACGAACATTGATTTTATTTGGAGGTGTTATAGTGCCATTTAAAATAGCATATGATTCATGCTTCCATCTCGAGGGAAGGATAAAGGATGGGCTAGATGTGTGAATCCCGATGAGAGGTCAATGATTTTCTTCTCGCTTTTCATGTCAGAGATCCTTAATACGAGATTCTCTCAAAGCGAAGGTCTTTGACCTCTCGCTAAAGAGGGGAATGAGGATGTGTAAAAGCACACACATATGGAACTTTAGATTTCGAAGAGAGGACAAAGACCTTCTTGTCGCTTTTCATGTCAGAGATCCTTAATACAAGATGCCCCCCGAAGCGAAGGTCTTTGACCTCTCGCTAAATTGTACGGAATGAGGATGGGCAAAAGCACACACACAAATGGAACTTTAGATTCCGAAGATAGGTCAAAGACCTTCTTCTCGCTTTTCATGTCAGAGATCCTTACTACGAGATACCCTCAAAGCGAAGATCTTTGACCTCTCGCTAAATTGTACGGAATGAAGATGGGTAAAAGCACACACACATATGGAACTTTAGATTCCGAAGAGAGGTCAAAGACCTTCTTCTCGCTTTTCCTGTCAGAGATCCTTAATATAAGATGTCCCCTAAGCGAAGGTCTTTGACCTCTCGCTAAATTGTACGGAATGAGGATGGGCAAAAGCACACACACATATGGAACTTTAGATTCCGAAGAGAGGTCAAAGATTTTCTTCTTGCTTTTCATGTCAGAAATCCTTAATACAAGATGCCCCCGGAAGCGAAGGCCTTTGACCTCTCGCTAAATTGTACGGAATGAAGATGGGCAAAATCACACACACATATAGAACTTTAGATTCCGAAGAGAGGTCAAAGACCTTCTTCTCGCTTTTCCTGTCAGAGCTCCTTAATATAAGATGCCCCCAAAGCGAAGGTCTTTGACCTCTCGCTAAATTGTACGGAATGAAGATGGGCAAAAGCACACACACATACAGAACTTTAGATTCCGAAGAGAGGTCAAAGACCTTCTTCTCGCTTTTCCTGTCAGAGATCCTTAATATAAGATGTCCCCTAAGCGAAGGTCTTTGACCTCTCGCTAAATTGTACGGAATGAGGATGGGTAAAATCACACACACAAATAGAACTTTACACCCGAAGAGAGGTCAAAGACCTTCTTCTCGCTTTTCATGTCAGAGATCCTTAATACGAGATGTCCCCAAAGCGAAGGTCTTTGACTTATCGCTAAATTGTACGGAGTGAAGATGGGTATAAGCACACACACATATGGAACTTTAGATTCCAAAGAGAGGTCAACGACCTTCTTCTCGCTTTTCATGTCAGAGATCCTTAATACAAGATATCCTTGGAAGCGAAGGTCTTTGACCTCTCGCTAAATTGTACGGAATGAAGATGGGCAAAAGCACACACACACATATGGAACTTTAGATGCCGAAGAGAGGTCAACGATCTTCTTCTCTCTTTTCATGTCAGAGATCCTTAATACAAGATGTCCTTGGAAGCGAAGGTCTTCGACTTCTCGCTAAATGGAGATCCTTATTACGAGATGCCCCCGAAGCGAAGGTCTTTGACCTATCGCTAAATTGTACGGAATGAGTATGGGTAAAAGCACACACACATATGGAACTTTAGATTCCGAAGAGAGGTCGAAGACCTTCTTCTTGCTTTTCATATCAGAGATCCTTAATACAAGATGCCCCCGAAGCGAAGGTCTTTGACCTCTCGCTAAATTGTACGGAATGAAGATGGGCAAAAGCATACACACACAAAAAAAATGGAACTTTAGACCCAAAGAGAGGTCAAAGACATTCTTCTCGCTTTTCAAGTCAGAGATCCTTAATACGAGATGCCCTCGAAGCGAAGGTCTTTGACCTCTCGCTAAATTGTACGGAATGAAGATGGGCAAAATCACACACACATATATGGAACTTTAGATTCCGAAGAGAGGTCAACGACCTTCTTGTCGCTTTTCATGTCAGAGATCCTTAATACGAGATGTCCCCGGAAGCGAAGGTCTTTGACCTCTCGCTAAATATTCTCAACATTATCTACGATCCACTTTAAGCAAGTTTCAAAGTTTTCGAATATTTGATTGTGTGGTACAAGATCAGGGATGATATCTATTTTTTCAAGCATATACTTGGGCTGCTCAGTGATGCCTACGAGAACGATTTGTTTTCCTTTACGTACAAGATCAACTAAGACGTCTTCCATAGCGTAGAGGCCTGATTGATCTATATAGGACATCTTATCTGTACGTATAATTATTGTAGAAGCCGTCGTAGGAATCTGCTGTGCCAGCTGCTGAAAGTCACTCGTAGAGCCGAAAAATAGTGGACCATTAATATGCTTTATAAAGACTTCATCTTGCAGATACTCGGGAAAACCCATTTCATCGGTCCACTTTTCTTCTTCGGATAACATGGTCACTTTTGACTGCTCAGCAGTGAGGTCACCGATTTTTTTCATAAACATAAGGGAAGCTATGACAAGACCTATACCTACAGCATATACAAGATTCCACACGGACGATAATACCAGTACGATAATCATGATAGCGACTTCTGGCTTTGGCATATAGGGTACGACTTTCAGACCTTTATAGTCCATTACTCCTATGCCTACAGTAATCAGAATCCCAGCTAATACTGCAGCAGGTATTTTTGATGCGACAGGCCCTAATGCAACTAATATAAATAGTAAGAGGATCGCAGCGATCATTCCTGATAACTTGGTCTTACCACCTGCATTGATATTGACTACAGTTCTTATCGTTGCTCCAGCTCCAGGGATACCTCCGAATATTGCTGCAATAGAATTACCGATACCTTGACCTATGAGTTCTTTGTTAGGCTTATGTACCGTCTTAGTCATATTATCAGCGACTACAGAGGTCAGCAGAGAATCTATACTTCCTAATAATGCCAATGTCAAGGCAGTAAAAATATAAGGAGAGATATACTCAAAATTAAAATTAGTGATTATGCCAAGGTTAGGTAATGGTAGACCAGAAGGAATCTTTTCGATAGGCCTATATCCTAAATCAAACCCTATGGCAATACCCGACATAATGAATAGAGCCACTAAGGTACTTGGTATCGCTTTGGTGATAAGCTTAAAGCCATATATAATAAATATAGTACCAAGAGCAAGAAGGAATTCGAGCCAACTTATATTTTTTAATGCCCTCGGTAGCACTCTGAAAGAGCCGAGAACTCCAGAAGCAGCACTTCCTGCAAGAGTCTGGGATTCTTTAAGAATCTGATTAGGTGTTATTCTCTCCGCCTTTATGATCGTCTCCTTGAGGTTTTCTATTACTAAGAGTCCTTCTCCGGCTTCTTCTTTGAGCATGTTTTCTAAGATAATTTCTTTCGCTTGTGGTTTAAATTTTTGTACGTAAGCGGCATCTTCTTTGGGGTAGTAGCCGATACATGGCAAAATCTGAGTAACAAGAATTATCACACCTATGGCCGTCATAAATCCTGAGACTACAGGGTAGGGGATATATTTTATATATTTTCCAAATCCAAGAAGCCCAAGTGCAACTTGCATAAATCCTGCTAGTAGAAATATTGTAAGTATTGCGGGTAGTGCTAGACTTACTTCTCCGTCAAATGCTGCTACGATACCCGCTATGACAACAAGGCTTACTGCGGTCATAGGAGCTGTAGGCCCAGAGATCTGAGTAGCAGTTCCGCCAAATAATGCGGCAAAAAATCCAATAGATATAGCTCCGTAGAGACCTGCACTCGGACCTAATCCAGAGCTTACCCCGAATGCCAACGCCAATGGTAATGCGACAATTCCAGCAGTGATGCCTCCGAAAAGATCTCCTTTCAGATGACTAAAATTAAAGCCTAAGATCGATTTATTCTTCAATGTAGTATAAGTTGATGAGTTGAAATTGCGGTAAAAGTTACAATTTTTATTTTTACAAAATACGAATCCTTTCTGTCATACGAGAATAGAAACCAAAACTAACAAAGCTCAATACCCTATCACTTATACATTTGCTTTTGCTCTCATCTGTCGAGATTTAACATATCTACACATATAAATTTTCCTCTAAGTGTAGAGGACTGTTACCTTTGTGATAACTACAGTAAACTATGAAGAATTCGATACTCTCATTCGTAATTATTTTCTTACCTCTTTACATTTTTTCACAGAGCTCTAATATAAATGGTCGCCTCTTTGATTCTGAGGATCAGCCCATTGTCTATGCTAATGTTTTACTTTTATCAGGAGTAGATTCTTCTATGGTCAAGGTAGAAACGACCGATATCGACGGTAGATTTAGCTTTGTATCTATTCCTACAGGTAAGTATATGGTCAAAGCCACTTATCTCGCTCATGAAGACTACTATTCTAAGTTATTAGACCTTCAGAGTCAGGATATTGACCTTGGTACTCACAGTATGAGTAGCAGTTCTATAGAACTACAAGAGACCGTCATCACTGCTAAGCGATCTATCGTAGAAGTCAAAGCCGATAGGACAATCTTTAATGTGCAAGGGACAATTAATAGTACAGGGAGCAACGGCTTAGACTTGCTTAGAAAAGCGCCAGGAGTGCTTGTAGATAATAATGATAACATAATAGTCCTTGGACGATCAGGAGTACTCGTCTATGTAGATGGTAAGAGGCTTCCTCTTTCTGGTGAAGACCTTAAGAATTATCTACTTAATCTCACCGCCGATCAGATAGATAGAATGGATATCATCTCTAATCCAGGGGCCAAGTACGAAGCGGAAGGTAATGCAGGAATTATAGATATACGATTAAAGAAGAATGATAGTTACGGGTATAATGGTTCCGTAAATGCTGGTTATAGTAAAGGTAGAAAAGGGCGATATAATGTAGGTACCTCAGGTAATTATCGTAATGGACAGATTAATGTTTTTGGAAATGTAGGCTATACTGATGCTGACCGTTCTGAGTTATTTGATTTTATAGATAATCAGAATGTATTATCTCTAATCAGAAATACAGATATGGAGTCTAATAGAGCTGGATATAATGCACGGGGAGGCATAGATTATTTTATAAATGACAAACATACATTGGGGATCCTCGTAAGTAGAGGAGATTCCGATAATACTAATATCACCACAAGTCGTACACTAATAAAAACACAAGCGACTCCTGATAATATCGATAGCATTCTTATAGCGTCTAATAACTCTACGGGTGGTAATGTAAGTAACACTTATAATATCAACTACAGTTATAATAATAAAACGTCGACATTAAACTTTGATGCAGATTACGGGCAGTATCGCAACACTGCTTTCTTTACTCAGCCTAATACCTATTTTGACAGTACAGAGACCAAGATTCTCACACAAAATAACTTCGCTAACCTTACGCCTGTAGACATAGATATCTACACACTTAAGTTAGACTACGACAGAGATCTTGCAGGCGGAAGATTGGGTTTTGGCTCTAAGTACAGTAGAGTGGAGACAGATAATACATTCTTATTCTATAATGTCATAGGTGGTGAACTTGACTTAGATGAGCGTAAGAGTAATCTATTTTTCTATACAGAGAACGTCTATGCTGGATATGTCTCATACAACAGATCGCTGTCAGAGAAGTGGAGTATGAGCTCTGGCGTCAGAGTTGAAGTCACCGATGCTACAGGTAACTTACAAGCCTTGTTGCCAGAGTTGACAGAGCCTCCTGTAGAACTGGATTATACTAGTATCTTTCCATCTTTAGGATTGACCTACCAAGTCAATATGAGTGACGCGATATCGCTTAATTACGGAAGAAGAATTAATAGACCTGACTACAATGTTCTTAATCCATTTGAAGTTCAACTGAGCGAACTATCATTCTCTAAGGGTAATGCTTTCTTACAACCTGAGATTGTCAATAATTTTGAAGTGGGTTATCTTCTCAAATGGCGATATAACTTTAAATTGGCGTATAGTAAGACGACAGATCAGATTACAAGATTACTGGCACCTGACGATAGAGATCCGAGAGCCAGTTTTATTAATTGGGATAACCTCGCAGAGCAGACAATTTTTAGTGCCAATATTAGTGCACCCATAGAAGTACGTTCGTTCTGGAATGCATACTTTAACGTATCCGCTTCTTATCTTGATAATCAAGCAGACTACGGTGATGGTGTTATTATAGATCTACAAGCATTCAGTTATAATATCTTCCAGCAGCATACGTTTACACTGCCTAAGAAGTACACATTTGAGTTGTCAGGATGGTATTCTGGTCCTGGCGTATGGGGAGGTGTATTTGAGTATGATTCCAGTTACTCATTAGATATGGGTATATCTAAGAAATTCCTTAATGATAAGCTTAATGTAAGAGTCAGTGCCCAAGATTTATTCAATCAAGCATTCTGGAGTGGTACCTCTAATTTTGATGGTTTAATATCTCAAGGCCAAGGTAATTGGGATAGTCGTAGAGTAGGGATAGATGTCTCTTACAGCTTCGGTAATGATAAAGTAAAGTCAAGAAATAGAAAAGCTGGACTGGAATCTGAGTCTGGTAGAATAGGGCAGTAAGAGGAGTTGAGGTTTCGAGGACTTATGGGTTTGAGGTTAAGAGATTACAAAAGATCTAAGTAGTTAAAGGACTAAGGGTATAGTGCCATTTAAATTTTAAGGTGTCTGACATACTAAAGTTAGAATTCTATAAATACCAAAAGGTATAAAGGCAGAAGGTTAGACTTGATCATTGGGATCTATTTCAATAATAGATGCAAACATCTTTTCATTGCGAGCGAGGAACGAGTCGAGTAATCTCCAGACAATTTTTATACTTCGTTATTTTTAATAGAATGTATAAGACTTACGGTGAGTTATGATATGAGGTTTTGTAGGATAGAAAAGCCAAAGGGCTTAAAGGTATAAGAATGTGAAAGGACATTTTCCCACATTGGAGGTAAGTAGACTGTAGGGAGCATATTGGTTACATGAAATACATGAAATCCATGAATCAAGAAATCTCAAAATCTTGTAGATTCCTCTATGGGCGGACCGGTATGATGCCGACAAAAAACGAGATTAATTCACTTTAATCAACTGAAGATTTATTCAGCTATTTACATTATCGAAATAAAAAGTAAAGTATTCATCATATAAAAAAAGCGTTAATTGGCATACCCAATTAACGCTTTTTTATAAAATGGTTTTATACGTTTTACTTCATCTTTACAAATCGCTGACTCATGTTCACTTCATTGCCTTGGATGTTAAGGATGTAATTACCTGGCTCCATAGTATTAGACTTAAAGTGCAACTTATGACTGCCAGTATGGAAGTACTCACCTTTTCGTAATGTACGTATATGCTGGCCATTGATGTCATATATTGTAATATCTAAAGTTCTTCCACTTCCTACATTAAAATCAAAGCTTACATAGTCTTCTATAGGATTAGGGCTTATTGCTGAAAATGAAAATCCGTTAGGTGATTCTCCTAATTCTGTCGTAGAAGTTGTGCCTTCTCCGAAAGTTATATTCTCATCACCAGTCTGATAAGGTACGTAAAGGAATGGCATGTAGAACATCTCATCAGTCGTCTTATCTCCCCATGCTACAGTCTGTGGCGGAAAGTTAGGGTTATTAGGATTGCTCGCTGTATTATCATAGACAGCTCTTGCTCTGATGATGTCGCCACTTTCTGCTTTGATTAATTTATTGAAGTAATACTGACTCTGCCAGTTAAAGTCCCAGTCAGGAATGCTGATAAGATTTGTTTTAGAGCCATCTTTATGATCTATCCATGCTTCCCATTCTCTACCAAGTAGGTGAGAGTGTGGGAATATACCCATGATACTGATGTCTTGACTTACATTCCATTGTCCTATGAATTCTTTCTCTGTATTAGGTGGAATAAAGAATCCGAAAAAGCCTCCCGGTAACTGAAATGGAAGGAATATATCCTGATCTACGAATCTATCTACTTGTTCACTTTCGTCAGCAAAAAAGAAGTTAATCGAACTCTGATCCCATTCGTCAGAAGCTATGGGTGCATAGTGTATCTGTACTGCAATATCAGCTCCAGCCTTCAGTACTTGACCTAATCCATCTGGATAGAAGATTGCTTTTTGGCCTGGAGCATATGGTGGAAATTGTTTTTCATTTAAGAAATTGACATCGTTATTATTACCACTAAAACTGCCGAATGATTCAAAACCATACTCTGGTGTCTGAGCATCTGTATTACGAGCGATACCGTTATTATCCTCGAATATTAGGGCATGATGGACAATCGCTTTATTTCCTGGTCGGAATTCTACTGACTTAATGATCTTGTCCTCTGGGAGATCAGTAGGTAAGACGAAGTAGTAATAAGAATCTCTATTATTGCCTCTATGTAAGTGAGCCTCAGTCATACTAAGTACCAAGTCTGGTTCTCCAAGTAATGATCCATCTGGATAATCTGGGAACTCCGGCTCTGCGGTGATATCTCCTCTCTCCATTCCATTATCTACCCAGTCAGCGATCTTACTGATCTCGGTATCTGTCAATGTCGCCTCTCCTAAGAAGGTAGAATATTCCGTATCAGGCTTCCAGGGCGGCATATAACCACTCTCTGTGACGACCTTAATCATACCTGCCCAGTTACTCACTTCGTCATAGTTAGTTAATGAGAAAGGGCCTATCTCGCCGGGTCTATGGCAGTTAGAGCAGTTCTTATATATGATAGGCGCTATGTCTTCTGCGTAGTTAGTCTGAGACTTTGCAGTAATGGACGTAATCAGTAAAACTAATGTAGAAAGCAGGAATGATCTCATAATACTCATTTCTATAAAGATATAAATATCGAGAATTTATATACACAATGCTTTATAGTTTAATACTTTAATAACAGAGTAGGCAGTTTGATCGAGAGGGAGATTAGTATTTTCGATTACCAACTTTAAGTGCTTCATTCAGAAGTTTAAAGTCAAGTCCTCCTTCATTCGCCTTCAGGTGATCTATAATGGTGAGTGCTTTAGTGATTCTGATATCAGGATTTTTGGTCATGGCGACTAAGTGTATGAGATTTCTTTTTTTGCCATCTGTCAGTTTCTCGAAGTAGTCTAAGCCTTCTTCATCTGTCTCCAATACTTCTCCAAATTCGGGTGGCATCTTCATTCCATATTTGCTCTTATCTTTTTCGATTTTTACATCTATCGTTTGGCCAAGTACGATTTTGAAATCTTTCATTCTGGCTTTACTTAAGATAATGTAATAACTCCCATCTCCTGTCGGCAATAATCCTGCATGGAAGTACTCGTTATCATCGATAGTACACAAGATTCTCTTCTGACCATCTATCGTCATTTTCTGATAGATAGTATTAGGAACTTTTACATGATGGTAATATACTTTACTCTTATGACACTCGACGATACCTTTGTATTTCATATTGAGAATTAAGTATAGATGTAATTCAGGATTAGTTTAAAGGGAAGAGTAAATCTTCTAAGTCACCATCGCCGACCTTATCGTATGAATGCGTAAAAAAGTACAATTTTGTAGGATTGTTTTGAAAGTAATCTTGAGAAAAATTATTCCAGTTTGCTTTTATGTCATTGTGGTTTTTTGAGAAATTATAAATTTGTAGAATATTGGTAAAAACTTCATTTAACTCACTAAGTTTTGTGGGATTATATTTGGATAAATATTTGACAACTACGCTTTCTGCCATGAGCTCTTCATCGAATGACATTCTCAGTTTTAATTTTTTCTTTACAACACTGCCTTCAAATTTTCTTTTATATCTATGTGGATTGACTGTATGGAATAATTCATGAATAAGGTAATAGCTTGAGAGATAGTCTTTAAGTTCCTTCTTACAATGTTCATCATCAATACACGTGTCATCAAGGTGTGAAGAAAGTATGAACGCTGATTTTTTTGTCATATGGGTATAAGTCGGAATGAATAATAGACTACGACTCGTATTGGTAGTTACAGTTATTGATTTTCTATTAAACTTGATACCGATTTTTTCAATTTCATTTTTATTCTCTGTACTACATTCTGATTTGATATTGGCCATGATTCTATCTATGGATTTTTTCAGCGCAATGTCATTTTTATTCTTTGGAGTAGTATACTTTACCGAACCACACCTAAAGAAAGTACACGTAATTGCTATGACAAATAAAAGAGAAATTTTTCGAATTAGTCTGTTAATGGCTCAATTTAGTAATTTCCATTAAATGATAGAAGCAATCTACACAACCAAAATTTTCAATACTCAGTTATATATTGACTAATGATTAGATTTTTCGATCTTGTCGCCACTGATGCTAAAGGGAATTCTTATGAGACTATCTTTTTAAGTTTCGTTATATTGAGGACATACTTATAATTAGTTGTTCACTTAATTAATGATTATGAAAGCTTACACTTCCTCGTTTGTATTTTTGCTATTTTGTTTTTGTATCAATTCATTGAGTGCTCAGTTGCCTGATAATTTTGAGTTTCTTAATCATCAAGTACGTGGAGGAGAATTAGGAGCTACAAAATTGTTCAATGATGAATTGTATTTTGTTAATCACAATACATTTTTCATTAGTCAATATGATTTTCATCCTGATCCCTATTTTACAACTGTATATAAGGTCAATGCTCAGAATGAAGTAGAAGTGATATTTAGAACATATGACATAAGTCAATCTTTCATAATTGAAAATCCAGATGCTTCATTTGATATTATATTATACCAGCTAATTGATGTTCATATGTTATCTGCTGGATTTATATCGATTAATGTAGATTCTAATAGTATTAAGATTGATACAATTACACCTGCGAATAATGGTATCGCTTTTGATGAATATATAATTCCAGAGGATATTCATAAAAATGAAGATGGTGATTGGATTATTTCTTCTCTTGCCACTAATGCTTCGGATTATTACATTTTTGATGAGTCTGGATTAGTCGGAGCATCGGACTATATTAATCTTACTTTCTATGAGTTAGTTAATAATTCTGACCAGGAATTATTCGGCTTAAGCTTTAGCGATAGTTCTGAGCATACAATAGTGTATCGATTAATTGATGGAGCTACTGATTCTATAGCAGTTATAGAAGAGGCTACTATGTTAGAGTCCTTACATAATGATGAATCTGGTAACTATCTTATATCATCTGATGCACTCCTTCAGTTTTCGGGTGATTTTTCTCAATTGATTAATGCATGGGAGTTAGATAAGTTTGGTGGAAGTATTACGAGTATTAGTTCCTTTGGCGGATCTGTTGAAGTTCTTGTAGATCAAGATAGACTTTATAGATTGCAGTCTAATGGCGATATAGACCTTATAGCTCAAGACTTAAATGTTCCTGACGAAACTATCACTTACTTCCAACGATTAGACGATGAGCAAATACTTTTTGGAGGGGAGCATGACTTTGAGACTATAACCGAAAATGTATATTTTAGAAATGTCAATGTGGTTGATAATTCTAATGTTGAATATCCGAGAGTTGATGTGGCTATAGAAGATGTAGAGGTATTGCATAATAGTCAAGATTTAACTACAAGAATAAAACTCAATATTACAAATAGAGGTAATGAGCAAGTTGAGGTAGTTGATTTTTATTCTCGTTTATATGACCCTCAAGCACCTATAACTTTTAGAAGATTTATGGACTTAATTTTTACTGACTTAGATGTCAACGAATCAATTGCTATAGATACCACCATTTTTATAGGAACTGATGATATGAGTTTCGTTATTCCTGGTGGAGATTATAGATTTAATGCAAGCCAAGATGGATTTTGGTTAGGGGATATAATGTCTTCAACAGCTGATCTTGATGTTAATAATTCCTTGAGAATATCTCCTAATCCTTGCAATGATTTTATCCATATTGAAACTCAAGGAAAGATAAAAAGCATAGGCATCTACAATGAATTAGGTCAAATAGTTTATTACAAAAGTAGTCAGACAAAGACTGTTGATAATGCAATTAATGTTTCTCATTTAGATAGTGGTCTTTACTTTCTTGCGGTGACGTTTGAAGGGTTTAGTAATGTGAGCTCTATTAAGTTTGTCAAGGAATAGCCACGAATGCACGAATGATAAAAGATCTTGTCCATCCCGGAATCATATAAATCCTGTTCTGACTCCTTCCGAATCTGTAGATCTCTCCGCAAGGTCGAGAGGAAAGAAAGGTGGCGGATTTAGAAAGAATAAGTCAAATATCCTCATCTGATGATGAGGTTCGCTCATTTTAAAGCAAGGTTTATTGGCTTTCATCACGCCTTTGGCGTGACCATTCACTCATCTTCAGATACAGAAGCAATTTCGTCTTCTACGACTCTCAACTTTGACTTACAGAATTTCACTAATTCTGTTGCTTTTTTTATTTGTGTTGTAAGCTTGTCTATACTTACATCTTCACTTTGAAGTTGGTCTACGATTTTCTGAAGTTCCTTATACGCTGCGTCGAATGTTTTAGCTTTCATGTTTTTTTCTAATTTCTTAAATCACAAATATCTTGTTGCAATTATCTGCGTCATTGACGCTTGCTCACTTGGATTTCTCCGTCATAGAATTCTATGGTGAGGTCTTTATCAGATTTTTTAATGTCTTTTAATTTTCCGATGTATTTATTATCTTTTTTTACCATGGCAAATCCACGCTTAAGTACATTCTCTGGTAATGTCATCTCAAGTATCTGTGTATAATTATCTAAGGTTCTATTATGGTCCTTAAGTGTATATTCTGCTTGTGATAATATGTGGTCATAAGCACTGTCGAGATCATGACGATATTGTTGTACGATGAGGGCAGGGATACTGCTTAGTTTCTCTTGCATAAGCAATATCTCTTGATGCTTAAGGTCAAGAATCTGTTGTGTCTCGTGTTCTATCTGTTGCATCATAAGAAGTACCTCTCCTTCGAAGTGGCTATTATGATCTATGATGTAATCTGCAACTGCTGTAGGTGTCTTTAAGACAGTATTAGCGACGATATCACTCACACTCATATCGATATCATGTCCGATGCCGGTCAGTACAGGTAGGGGAGAAGTCGCTATCTCAAATGCGATATTATAATTATCAAATCCTGATAGATCCAACTTGGATCCACCACCTCTGATGATTGCTATAATGTGGTTATCGTCTTGTTTGGCAGCTTGCATAGCAGCAACAACTTCTCGCTCAGTCTTCTGGCCTTGCATAGCGGCAGGGTAGAGATTGATATTGAAGTCATAACCATATGCGTTCTCAGATAATTGACTGACAAAATCCTGATAGCCTGCAGCGGTTTCAGATGATATCACAGCGATGTTCTGTATAACAGAAGGCATTTCTACAGTGCTATTAACTTCTAAAAGTTCTTTGCTTTTTAGTTTATCAATGATCTTCTGTCTATTCATCTCGAACTGTCCGAAGGTAAAAGCAGGATCTATATCTATAACATTAAAGCTCAGTCCATAGCGTTCGCTGAATACGATATTGCCTTTGAGTTTGACTTTGACACCGGGGCTAAGTATGGAGTAAGTAAGGTCTTTAAGTTTCTTTTTTATAAATAGGAATTGTCTATACCAGATTGTCGCAGCCGCTTTAGCTATGACATCATCTGAAGATTCATCTTTTTCGATAAGATCGAGATAGAGATTACCTCTGGAGTTGGATACGGAATTGAGTTCACACTCTATCCATATGGGTTCTTCGAAGTTGAGGGCGAGGACTCGCTTGATATACTGATTAACTTCTAAT
>Ga0209185_1001500_pt1 | contig 19981 bp, 21 predicted proteins | sample SidtaG_2_FD_187425 | JGI IMG/M metagenome (GOLD analysis project Ga0209185, IMG submission 187425) | Marine algal microbial communities from Sidmouth, United Kingdom - Sidmouth_Asex2 metaG (SPAdes) (version 2) | ecosystem: Host-associated > Algae > Red algae > Unclassified | place: Sidmouth... | reverse complement strand
TTGAAGATGTAATAGTACAGCTTAATGATAGGCCAAGAAAAAAACTCAATTACAAAACACCAGCCAAATTAATGGCTGAACACATGGTGGCTATGGCTGCTTAGTAGTTATGCGCTTCAGAGTTGAACCTGCCTAAACTTTGAAATTAAATTAATTATAACTACATGATATAACGATAAATTCTCAGCCTTAAAGCAATAAATATCAGTATTAACTTATTAAAAACCTTGCTAAAAATTAAGCGGATACCTACCTTGGTTATCTTTTTGACCAATAAAAGGTAATAAATCATTTAGTTTAGCTGGAAATTTATTACCCGGAATTATGTAGCCTTTGCCTGAAATACGCTCCGGAGAATAAATATGTGCAGTTAAGGTTAATCCTAAATTATTTTTAGGGTTAAAGGTAAATTTAACAGCACCTTTATCGCAAGCTAATGTGCCGTTAAGCGCACCTAAATCAACGCTTTGGTCGAAAGCTTTTACACCGGCATTCTCCCAAGCTACTGTACCGCTTAATTGCTGACATAGTGGTTTACCCATAACAAATTCATCAACGTTTATGTCAATAAATTTCTGAGCGGTTAATTCAATGGGCAAGGTTAATTGTTGAGCTATGTCGTTGGCAGGAGCTGAAATTTTTAAGTCACTTATTTCAATATCACCTGACAACTGACTTAATGTGGCTTGACCTTCTGGCCCACTGACTAATGGCCCACCAAAGGTTGTTGTAACACTTGGATTAAATATAAGGAATGACAATAAATTAACCTCAGTTGTTACTTGATTAACGCTATAACCTTCATTTGCGTCATAGCCTGGGTTATTAATCATAATTCTATCAATACTCGTGTGCCACACTGAGCCATTAATACCATATAGTGCGATATGCTTGGGCAGTGCAATTTGATTAATTGCCCACTGTGCAGGAATTTGGGTCGCCAAAAAAACGAGATAAACTACAATAAAAACAACCACTCCAATAATCCATTTTTTCATTAACTTCTTCCTAACTGCAAGCGTCTAACTTTAACAACACCGGCTTTGTCTGCATCAGTAATATCTATAGATTTTACGTTTATTCCATTGTTGGCTGATAAGTTTCCAAGCCATTTAAGTAAGTTGTTAAAAGGAACTTCATCAATCCATACTTGCAAGTCTTCACCTTGCGGTTGTAATCGCGCAATCACTATTTGTTCACTACCTGCGGTTTGGTTAACAACACTTGATAAACTAGTATTGCGATTACCTCCTCGGTTGGCACCAACTGCACTTTTATAAGTAGCAGTACCTGCTTTTACTAAGGTTAACAAGCTTTGTTGACGTTCAATTTTTTTAATGGCTGAATCGATATTTTTGTTTAAAGGTGACCATATCGCGCTATACAAAATAAAAAATATAACAACACTTGCCATGGCAATCACTAAACGTTGCTCGCGGATATTAAGTTGTAACCAACGCTCTTTCATTATCGACTTCCTTTAGCTGAAATAGTAAATGAACCAGAGACTTGATTGTCTATATTGTTTTGTGCGCCTTGGGATACTTTTAACGATTGTTTTTCAAGTGTTTTTTTGAACTTTTCAAAAGATTGATAGTTACTTGATACGGCTTGAACTCTTAGCTCGTTTCTTTTTGCATCAAATTTCATTGACTCTGGCTTTAATGCGCTAACTTCATTAAAAGCAGGCTCTACTTTATTTAACATAGTGAGAAAGTTACCTTGCGATGATCCACCACCAACCTCAGATAACTTACGATTAAGTTGAGATTTTATAGTCGCAATACGTACATTTTTAGTTTGCGGAAAAGTATTTTTATAAACACTAACAATCTCTTTTTCTATATTATCAATTTCATTATTAAGTGTTGTTAATTCAGCCGCTTTAAACACTACATTGGTTAATAACGCAATACCGGCAATAGTTGCTGCCCATACCCACGTACTGTAGTTGGCAGAGCGCTTTTCTTTAACCTGAAACTCACCCTGTAATAAGTTAATTAATCGGGTATCAACATGTTGGGCAAATAACGCTAAGGGTAGCTCTTCAGGCATTGAATTAACTGTAATTTCAGCTGTTTCAGGTAAACCTGCGTAAGCATTTATTACCGGAGTCTGTGATTGAACTTCTGAGTCATTATCAGTAATAAGCGTACTTTCATCAAGCTCAGTTGAGTTAGCATTATTTTGTTGCCATTGTCGGCTGATTAACGACCAAACATTGGCTTCAACAACGAGTCCTTGCCATTTTCCTTGCCTAAGCAGAATTTGGTTATTAAGCGTTACTGCCGCCCAAGTATTTTCAATAAATGGCAGCGCTAGTACATCTGGAATTAAGTTTTTGCAGGTAATGTTGGCTTGACTAAGCCATGATCTCCACTGGGAGAGTTGTTCTCTTTCAACGGCAGCAGCAAAGCAGTTATTATCATCACTGTCTTTACTAATATTTGCGTATGCAAAAAACATCGACTCTACATCTTGAGCTAGGTCGTCTTCAAGCATGTAAGGAGCTGCAGCTTGAATAGCACGTGCCGATTTACCGGGCACTTTTAATCGCTTTATCGCGATGTCGCTTGCGGGAACAAATCCAATAACTTTACGTTGTGCGGCTTTTTCTGTTAAATGAATTAAATCATTCGCATGGCTTAAATCACCACTAGCGATCACTTCTTGCTGTTGACTCGACCAGATCAACCATTGGATGGGATCATGCGCTTGACTACCCAGTCGAATATAAAGAGTTTCTAACATTAGTCACGTCCTATGGTGCGGCTAATTATATTAATTTGATTGTTTTTTTCAATTTTCATTATGCTATTTAAAAAGAAATAACTATCGCTGAAAGTGACTTTTGTTTTTAATTTAAAATATTCACTGTTAACCACTAGCTGATCTTTTTGCTGTTGAGTAAATTCATGTTTTTTAAGCTCGGGCAATGCAAACACATCATCAATATTTTTATAACCTTCGTCACCACGACCTGAAACAATATTATCAGCTTCACTCTTAGTTATCCCAAGTAATGCCGTTAGTATTTCAATATTTTTAGGATCAACGGTATTCACATTAATTTTATGTAAATTACTATTAGGTATAACACAAACGTATGGTTTTAATTCGTTAATAGCCTCTAAGGTAAAATGTTCAACAATTCGTAGCTCATTAAAACTGCCCAAGTAATTATTGGCCGATAAATAAGGATACTCTTTAGAGGAGTAATCACTGTCTTCAGCGCCACCACTGTTAGTTACCATACCATCCTCATCTAACCAATCGGTTAACGCATCTACCATGTCTTTGGCTTCAAAACTGCTGATGTTTTCGATACCGATGTCTAATATTAATTTTTCAAGCGCGGCGGCTGGCAAATTATTATTTTGGGAGCCTGTTTTCGATGGAGCGCTTGATGGTGAAGGTGAAGGAGCAAGTAAAGGTGCATTTTCAACATTGCTTTCGCTGTTACCTGCATTGCTGACCGGATTAGCTGGATCTCGTAAGGCATTTAAATTAAAGCATGACTGTAAATCTGTTATTTCTCCGGTTATTTCTCCATTTTCAACCGGATAGGTGTTTTCACCTTGTGCCCATAATTGATCTAAATGGGTATTACTCCCTGCCCCATCAAAAGACATAATTAATATACGTTTTGCAAAAGTTTCTGCACCCATTGCTAACCAATAAGCTTGTTGGTTAGCGTCTATATTGGCACTACGTTGCAATTGTAATTGCAGTTTAGCGGTCATTTGAGTAGTGAGTATCGCCGCAAGCGCGACAACGAGCATAACGGTAATGAGGGCAACGCCACGATGAGCTGATATTGTTATCATGTTATCCTCAAAAAATATCACTTTTACGTGTTTCGCCAGCAACTAAAAACTTACGTTGAATTATTCCAAACTCTTTAGTATCAAGCGTTATCGCTATCGCCATTGGTAAGTCTTTACCTTCATAGGTTTTGTTCCATTTTTTTCCGTTGTAAAATTCAAAACTTAAGTCGTTAACACCAGTAAGCAGCTTTCTTATTTTAGGTTTTTCGCCCAAGGTGGCATCAACAAAGTTATAATGCACGCGCTCTAATGTTTCTTCATTAACTTGGTAAGCCACTGATTGCATATCGCTACGTGGTAGTAATAACCCCGGATTTGTCCAACCCGATCGAACAAATCCAATCGCCTGAGAGCTAGATTCAAAGGCATTGCTGTCGGTATGAATAAATGTTTTTAAAGGTTCTTCACCCTCTAACCGAACACTTCGACGAGCAATTTGTAAAAAATCGCGCTCTATTAAAATAAACGCCCGCTGGATGTCGTTAGTACTGTTGAGTCGATTTGTTGATTTTTCTTCGCTTGAAATAATTGTGTCTAGCAAACTAAAGCTCGACAAGCTTATTATCGCAAAAATAGAAATAGCGATTAGCAATTCAAGTAAAGTAAAGCCTTGTTGTTTATCGGTAAGGTAAGTGTTCACTATTTAGTTTCCTTAACAAAATAAGTGGTTAAGCTACCTAACGAGGTTTCTTTGGTTTTATCTAATCGAACTTCTATTGAAACTGCTTTCATATTTTGATCAGTGGTTTTAAGTACTTTTTGTAACCAAAACCATTCTCGACCTGCAAGTTCAACCTTGCCTTTTTTATTGTTTTTTGGGGGCCAGCTTTTATCTAACGTTGCTTCAACTAACTGATTTGAAGCAACCCAGTTCGCCATCATTTTTGTTTCTATGTAACTTAGATGCCTAAAGTGTGTATCGGCACTAGAAATTAGCGCAACCCCTGCTATAGCAAAAATAGCCATAGCTAACATCACTTCAATTAAGGTAAAACCGGCACTTTTTGGTTTTTTAGCTTTGCAATGCTTAGAAACTATTGCTAATGAATGGTTTAGCACTTTATTAATTTGTACTTTGTTAGTTAGCGTTTTACTCATGATAAGGTCATTCATCAGTAATCGGCCCTTCAATAGTTAAAGGTGTGCTATAGAAACCGCTAACAACGTAGCTTGTTGTTGAGTAATCATCAAAAGATTTGATAAATTTAAAGCGTAAGGTAAATGGTGTTAAATCGCCACCTGAAAGTATGTATACCTGCGGTATAATTTGCTCTTCTTCTTCGAGTTCTGAACCTGAAAAATATAAATCGCTATCTTCATTTTCGCGCAATACATTAATTAGCGGTGGTTCGTCTAGTGGCAGTCCGTCAAGGGTTAGAACGATATCAATTTCTTCGGGTAAGTTGTATTCGATAAGCGCCGGATTGCCCGTTGCTGGCACCCATTTTTCACCATCAAACCCTAAAAATTGGTAAGATTTTTGTTTTTCATCAACAACTAAGCCAAGCTCTAGGTTATTAAGCATGGAATATTCTGCAGCTAAATTGAATATGGCACTAAAACGTTGGCTTTCTTTTTCTAATATTTTTTCTGGTTCATTACCCGTAAAGTTAAATTGCACTACGGATGCCATTAAGCCAATTAACACAATAACAACCATCACTTCAATTAAAGTAAAACCTTTAGCCATTGTTTTATAGGTAACTTTATAAGAAGGCTGACTGATTTTTTTATTTAATATAGCTTTATTTAATATTGCTTTGCTTAATATTGGTTTATTTAAACAAGTATCGTTGTAGTGCATATTCAGGGTTACTTTTAATAACTAATATTGAGTGCTTACTGATATTCAGCTAAATTCCAATTACCAATATCATCTTCAGTACCGGCTTCACCATCAGGTCCCATTGAAAAAACGTCATATTTAGAGTTTTCACCTGGGTATAGCAACTGATATTCATTGCCCCACGGATCTTTAGGAAGACGCTTAACATAACCTTCTTCTGGGAAATGGCGTGGCAATGGCTCAACATCGGTTTCAGTAGTAAGTGCTTCTAAACCTTGTTCTGTTGTTGGGTAATCGTAGTTGTACATTTTATACATGCTAATAGATGTTTCTAATGCATTAATATCTGATACTGCTTTTTGCATATTAGCCCGGTCTTGGCTACCCATTAAGTTAGGCACCACCATACTGGCTAAAACACCTAAAATTACAATAACGACCATAACTTCTAGTAAGGTAAAACCACTCGTTTTTTGGTTTAGTATTTTATTAGTAGTTTTTAAAGAATGTTGATGTTTGTTCATGTGTTCCTCTGATTTAAGTCTGTAAAAATGTATCTATAATAGAGAGCTTTTTGCTTTAACTGCCTATTAAGGTGTTTAATTGCAATATGGGTTGTAATATTGCCATAACAATAAACAATACAACGCCTGCCATAGTTATCATTAAAATAGGTTCAAATGCTTTGAGTGAAATACTCATTAACGCTTCAAACTCTCGGTCTTGGTTGTCGGCAGCTCTGCCTAACATGTGCTCAAGCTGTCCACTTTTTTCACCACTGGCTATCATATGAAGCATCATCGGTGGGAATAGTTTGGTTTGCTCTAACGACACTCTTAAGCTAGTACCTTCTCGAACTTTATCAGCAGCTTCTTTGACTTTTTGTTTAATGTATAAGTTATCAAGAACTTCGCCGGAGATAGTCATGCTTTCAAGTAAGGGTACGGCACTTGCAGTTAAAATACTTAATGTTCGAGCAAAGCGCGCGGTATTCAGTCCCTTTGATACTTTACCAATACCAGGAACACTAATCAGCCGTTGATGGGTATTAAACCTAAATTTTGGTTTTTGCATTAAGCGCGAAAAGATCATAATAATTGCCATAATTAATAGCACTATTAATAAACCATAAGCTTGTAAAAAATCACTACTGGCAATAAGGAACTGAGTTGTGCCAGGTAAGTTTGCGCCCATGTGTTCAAACTGACCAACAATTTTAGGTACAACCGCTGTTAATAATATAGCCACAACACCAACGGCAACGACCGTCATAATGACCGGATAAACCAGCGCTTGAATTATTTCTGAACGTAATTTTTGGCGTTGCTCGGTATAGTCAGCTAAACGATTAAGTACTTTGTCTAAGTAGCCAGATTTCTCACCTGCCGCTACCATTGCGCGATATAAATGGTTAAATACATTAGGAAATTCCGACATACTTTCTGCTAAACCGTAACCTTCTGTTACTTTGGTTCGCACCGCCATAATCATACTTTTCAAGGTATTTTTATCACATTGTTCGGCTACAGCTATGAGCGATTCTTCTAATGGTAAACCCGATTCAACCAGCGTAGCTAATTGCCGAGTGATTAACGCTAGCTCAGAAGCTGATACTTTGGTACGCGAACTAAACTTACCTTGCTTTGAGGTTTTTTTATTTTTTTGTAAACTAGCGGTAACTTCTGTGGGCATTAAGCCTTGGTCACGTAATAAACTACGAACGTGCCTAGCGGTATCGCCTTCAATAACGCCTTTTTTTACTTTACCTTGACTATTAACGGCTTGATAATCGAATGCTGCCATAAACTCTTGCTACCTTAGCCTTCTCTGGTTACACGTAAAACTTCTTCTAGTGTAGTTATACCTAGCATGACTTTATTAAAGCCATCACGCCTAATGCTTCGGGTGCCTTTACGAATAAATTTTTCGATGGCTTGTTCACCTTGACCATTATGGATAAGTTCTCTTACCGTATCGTCTACATACAACAATTCGTGAATACCCGTTCGACCTTTGTAACCTTTAAAATTACATTCTGCACAGCCTACCGCTCTAAAAATAGGTTGGCTATTATTCTCAGGTAAATCCAGTAATTTTTGCTCTTCGTGATCAGGTAAATGGCTTTCTCGGCAATGTGGACATAAGGTGCGTACTAAACGCTGCGCGAGTACGCCTAATAAGCTTGATGATAAAAGAAAAGGCTCTACGCCCATATCTTCCATTCGAGTTACTGCGCCTGCTGCGGTATTGGTATGTAAGGTAGATAATACTAGGTGACCGGTTAAACTTGCTTGCACTGATATTTGGGCGGTTTCTAGGTCTCGAATTTCACCTACCATAACTACATCAGGATCTTGTCGTAAAATAGCACGTAATCCACGGGCAAAAGTCATATCTACTTTAGTATTAACTTGAGTTTGCCCAATGCCTTCAATAGCAAATTCAATGGGGTCTTCTACGGTTAATATGTTGCGCTCTTTGCTATCTATTTGCGATAGACCGGCATAAAGCGTGGTACTTTTACCCGAGCCTGTTGGTCCTGTAACTAAAATAATACCATGTGGTTTTTCAATTATTTTTGAGAAGCTTTCACGCGTATCTTCGGCCATACCTAAATCTTTAAGATTTAAGCGTGCTGCATTTTTATCTAATAATCTTAATACCACGCGCTCGCCATGCCCAGTAGGCATAGTGGAAACACGCACATCAACTGCACGTCCGCCAATTTTTAATGAAATACGACCATCTTGAGGAATACGCTTTTCTGCAATATCCAGTTTCGCCATCACTTTAATACGAGATACCAGCAACGAAGCGAGTTTTTTATTAGGTTTTAGTACTTCACGTAATACGCCATCAACACGAAAACGAATCAGTAATGCATTTTCAAAAGTCTCGATATGAATATCTGATGCGCTTTCTTTAATGGCCTCACTTAGCATGGCGTTAATGAGTTTAATGATGGGTGCGTCGTCTTCATTTTCAAGCAAATCTTCGCTTTCAGTCATTTCGTCAGCAAGTGAATATAAGTTAACTTCGTTACCTATATCCTCCATCATTTGTTTTGCTTCAGACGAGTCTCGTTGATAACCAACCGTTAATGCCAATTCAAACTGTTGTGGGGTTTCAACTTGAATGCTAAAAGGCGCTTTTAGTACTCTGCGCACTTCCAATAAAATATCTGCATTCACGTTTTCTAAACAGTGAAGTACATAGCCTTTATCTTTTTGAGAAATAAGAACGCTGTGGCGCTTGGCAAAACCAAAAGGTAGTTGATGCGGCTCTAATATTTGTTCAGCCGCTACCTCAGCGGTAACTAACGCGGCTTGTGTATCAAGTTCGTTCATTACGGTTGATCTTGTGTAATGTCAGGAAGATCGAGTGATTGCATAGCTTGCTTTTTGTTCATGTATTCGTCAAACGAAGGGGGAAGTTCAAGCTGATCATTCCATTTTGGTAATAACGGCAAGTTCGAATCATCCATCAGTTCAAGACCTTCTTCTTGCTTACGTAACTCATCGGCACGAATATAATTGTATTTTTCTTTACTAATTCTATTCATATCAATACCATCACGAATAATGGTTGGCTTTAAAAATACCATTAGGTTACGTTTGCGTTTTGTATTGCTGGTTGATTTAAATAAATGCCCTAAAAATGGAATATCACCTAAAATAGGCACTTTTTGTTCACTTTCTTGCACGTCTTCATCAATTAACCCCCCTAATACAATAGTGCTACCACTATCGGCCATAATGGTGGTTTTAATTTCACGTTTGTTAATAGAAATATCAACACCTGTTGCACCACTCACTGAGGATACTTCTTGCTCTATGGTAAGTTGTACCGCATTGCCTTCATTAACTTGTGGTGTTACTTTTAATTTTATACCTACTTCTTGGCGCTCCACCGTTTGAAATGGATTAGCATTATTACTACTTGCCGCTGAGCCCGTTATAATTGGAACTTCTTGACCTACTAAAAAATAAGCCTCTTCGTTATCAAGCGTGGTAATACTTGGCGTAGCTAATATGTTAGAATTAGTATCTGAGCTTACGGCTTGTAACACAGCGCCAATATCACCTCTTAAAAAACCTGTAACTAGACCACTTGCTGAACCGAGTACTTGCCCTAATAATGAGTAATCTCCTTCAATATTATTTTTGTTATATTGATCACTAATTTTTTTCCCTGTTTCTGAGGAATACACTGCAGGAACTATTTCACCGTCTTTTGTTTTAGCAGCATATGCACCCGCAGCTACTTGCCCTAGAGGTGCTGGACCATTATTAAATTGAGTAAAACCTGCTTTTGGAGAAAACCACTGAATGCCTAAATTAATACCGTCAGCTTCAAATACCTCAACAATAACCGCTTCAACATGCACTTGTGCTCGCCGTATATCTAATTGGCGAATAACTGCCTCTAGCGAGCGTAACATATCGGGTTCAGCAGTTATAACAAGGGTATTTGTATCATCATGAGCGTCAATGCTTACTTCACGGCTTTTAGAGCCTCTTGAGGCAGTTTTAGAGGCTGATTTAGTTTCAGCTTCAATGGATTTACTCACACCTTGAAGTACGGTAACTAAGTCTTCAGCTTTTGAATATTTAAGGTAATAAACACGAGTATTACCGTTAGATTCCAACTCGCTATCTAAACGAGAAATAAGCTTGGCAATACGCTTACGAGCTTGAGACTCTCCACTCACTATTACGCTGTTTGTTCTGTCATCGGCAACAATTTTAGGAATTAAAAACGTCGGTGTACCGGGTTTTCCTTGAGTGCTTTTATTCATGGCTTCAATAATTCGTACCATTTCACCCGCGGAGGCATATTGTAATTTTATAATTTGTACGTCTTGATCGCCGGCTTTGTCAACACGCTCTATCACTGCGACTAAGCGGTTAACTGTAGCTGCAGTGCCAGTTAATAAAATAACATTAGCAGGATCGTAATTAACTACGTTACCACCACCTGATTGATCAGATAACTGGCGTAATAAAGGAACAAGTTCACGCACAGTAACATTTTTAACTTCTACAACCCGAGTCACCATTTCGTCGCCAATACCGGGGTTTTCATCTCCGACTACCGGAATTGAAGCGGTTTTAGCATCTTTGTTACGTATAATTTTTATGATGTTGTTTTCCATAATAACCGCTGAAAAACCATACACTTCTAATACGTTAAGAAATACTTGGTAGTATTGTTCTTCGGTGAGCGAATCGTAACTGCGTAAATTAACTTTACCGCGAACGTTAGGATCAACTACCATCGTTTTATTGAGATTTTTACCTACAATATTAATAAACTCGACTATTTCGGTGTTTTTAAAGTTAGGAGAATATTCTGCTGCATGTACTTGCGAGCAAAACAATAAAACATTGATTAAAAGTGCACTACTTACTAAAGTTCGTACTCTTTTATACCAAGGCGCAGTATAAGTATTGCGCATGAAAAACACCTCATTTGTCATTTATAGTTCTTCCATTAATTTAATTAATGTGTGTATTTAATTAATACTGAACAGAATTTCTGTTAGGTCACCGCTTCTCTCAACTAAAAGCGATACTTCTTGTTCTTGTTTTAATGCACTTAAAGCCTGAGCCGCCTCAGCTGGTTGGCTTAAATCATAACCATTCATTTGAATAGCAACATCACCACTTTTTAAGCCTGACGACTTAAAAAACTCGGGATTTTTACCTGGCATTAATTGATAACCCACAATTTTACCATTAGTTCTTTTAGGACCTATTCGTAAATAATCGGTAATTTTACCGGGGTCTTTAGTAATATCATTTTTTAATGCAAGTGCTTGTTTAGTTAACGCATTATTATTACGTTGGTCTACACGTTTAGTATTATTAGGAGGCAATGGGCCATTAATGCCCATTGTTCTTTTAGTTTGATTGGCTATTTTTACTCGATTAGAACCCTTGGCTTGGGTCGCTTTATTTGCTCTGTTTTGATTTTTTGATTCTTCATAATCAAAACCATCTAGCATTAGCGTTTCTAATTTGCCAGAGTGTCTAATATGCACTCTATCATTATATACATTTTTTAAAACAGCTCGTGTACCGTTAATTGTGTCGTCTATAACATAAATCTCTTGTGTGCCATTATTTTCTATAATAGCCGCAGATCTTTCTTGTTGATCGCTTGCCACAACACCGGTTAAGGTTAATCTTAATTTAGTTTCAGGAGCGTCTTCAATTTCGTCAGACTCTTCAACCTGTGCCGTTGAAGCATTATAAACCCCAAATAAGTTAAGAGATTGAATACCTGATAAATTAATACGCTGATCGCTGTTGTTACTTTGCGTAATAGGAGCACTACTAACATTGACATTAAGTTGAGGTGAATTATTTAAAAATAACCAGGTGATTTTAGCTAATAAGTAAGCAATATATACTAATAGAATTAAACTAATAAGCTTAGCAATTTTAGCATGGGGTAATTTTAAAAAGGTTTCTACCACAGGCGAGAAACGATCGGATAACTGCATTATATTTTTACGTTATGGTTAACTTCGATTAGCGTGCTCATGATAATACGTGAGCAAATCACTTCCAACAAGCAATCGACACAGATTGTAACGATTATTTATTATAATAATAGCTTATATATTTAGCTTAATCAGCAAAAAGTAGCGCAAAAGCTAACGTTATGGTACTTTGCGCGCACTAAAAGTAAGGGGTTTAATTTTTATGGGGTTAGATAAAAAATCGCAAGAAAATTTATCAGCGCGGCTTGATAAATGGCTTTGGGCTGCCCGATTTTACAAAACTCGTGCTATTGCTAAACAAATGATTGATGGCGGTAAAGTTTTTTATAATGACCAAAGAACTAAATCAAGTAAAGCAGTGAACATTGGCGATAAGTTAAAAATACGGCAAGGTCACGAAGAAAAAGAAGTACACATTTTAGCTATTGCCGAACAACGTAAAGACGCTAATTTTGCGCAAACTCTCTATAAAGAAACCGAAGAAAGTATAGAGATCAGGAAAAAAAATAGCTTAGCTCGCCAGCAAGGTTTTTTATTAAGCCCTGCAAGTGATACCAAACCTGACAAAAAGCAGCGCCGTAAACTAAGAGAATTTAAAGAGAGGATTTAAACCATGACTATTAATGCAGATGTTCTTAATCGTTATTTATTTGACGACATGCATGTACGTGGCGAACTTGTTCAGCTAAATAAAACATATAAAGACATTGTTGCCTTGCACGACTATCCAAAAGGAGTAAGTGAATTACTCGGGGAGCTCGTTGCTGCAACATGTTTGCTTACCGCGACTTTAAAATTTGATGGTGAAATTGCGGTGCAGTTACAAGGCGATGGGCCGATTGGTTATTTAGCGGTGAATGGTAATCATCAGCAAGAAATGCGTGCTATTGCTCGTTCATACGATGAAGCTACTGGCTCAGGGCTAAAAGATCTTATTGGTCAAGGTACAATGGTCATTACGATTCGACCGACTCAAGGCGAACCTTATCAAGGTGTTGTTGCTTTAGAGAAAGACACCTTGGCCGAATGTCTTGCTCACTACTTTGAAGTGTCTGAACAAATTCCTACAAAAATTTGGTTATTTGTTGATGAAGAAAATAAACAAACGGCTGGCAGTTTAATTCAGTTATTACCCGATGCCGGTAGTAAAGAAAACCAAATGGCTGACTTTGAGCATTTATGCCAATTAACAAATACTTTAAAATCAACTGAGATGTTTTCTTTAAAAGCCGAAGATTTATTATACCGCCTGTATCATCAAGAAAAGGTGCGGTTATTTGAACCTCAGAAAGTAACTTACTGTTGCTCATGCTCTGAACAAAAATGTTTAAACGCCATTGCTCAAATTGATCCAACTGAGCTTAAAAGCATTATTGAAGAGCAAGAAAAAGTGTCGATGACCTGTGATTATTGTAGAACCACTTACGATTTTGACGAAAAGATGCTCGCACTATTTTTAGCTGACGATCAGCCAAGCCACTAACTTATCCATTAAAAGTTAGCCAACTAATCTATTAAAAACTTTATTTTATGATTAACAGATCAAGCACTGAATTTTAACGCTATAACAAGAGCTAAAAATAATAATGACATAAAAAAAGAGGCTGAATATATTATTCAGCCTCTTTTTTACAGGGTCTTTTTATAAACTAATTGACGAAAGCATATTGCACTGTATTTTTAATTACATTATCAAAATCTTAAATGTAGAGTTTAATTGCTCTATAACTTAAGCGATTAAAAGTGAACAATAACGCCAGCAAATACACCTTCAAAATCTAAAGCCGAATTAAGATTGTCTAAATCATCAATTTCAAGTTGTGTAGCTCGGTAGCCTAAAGTTAAATTAACATCTATAGCTAAATTTTCAATTAATTCATAACTTATACCCACTTGAAAGTCGTAAAGCGAATTACCATCAAGCGATAAAAAGTTACCTTCACCAAATACGTTAAAACCTGTAAAAGGTAAACCAATATTAGTGTAAGCATAAAGCATTGGAACTATGCCTGTAGCCCTTAATCGAGATGAATTATCGTCATTAGATAATTGAATATCTGTATCAAAATCACGACCAGTAATACCAAAATCAATAGACACTAAATCGTTATCAAATATTTCGTAATATAACGTGTAATCAGTGTAAGTAAGATCAAATTTTGTCGCTATTTCTTTGTTAGCAACATAAGTTTCATCTCTAAAAGTATAATTACTCGACAATGTACTAACGCCATCAGTGTCAAGTGTAGTACGTGCTATTTTAATATTAGGTATTAGTGGTAATGGGTGTTCAAAGGCAGCAAAAAAACTACCTTGTTTTTGATCTGCTAAATTAAAATTAGCTTGGTTATTACCTTTATCGCCAAAAGTACCAGACGATTCTACAGCCCAAATTTGTCCGCCTACATACAAGCCAAGTAAGGTATCAGCTTTTGCAGTGGTTGATAGTACAGTAGTAGATAGTGCAGCAGATAATGCCATCGCTAAAAGTATTTTTTTCATGTGTTATCCTTATTATCCTTGACTCAATAAATCATTCAAATCTATTAATGCAGCATTAGCACGAGATATATAGTTAGCCATCACTAAAGAATGGTTTGCTAATATACCAAAACCACTACCATTTAAAACCATTGGGCTCCATATTGCTTCTTGGCTAGCCTCTAATTCTCTTATAATTTGTTGCACGCTTGCTTTTGCATTTTTCTTTTCGAGTACATCGTTAAAATCTATTTCCACGGCTTTTAAAAAATGAAGTAACGCCCAACAAGCACCTCTAGCTTCGTAGAACTCATTATCAATAGTCCACCAACTTGTTTTTAATTGTACATTAGATTCGGAAAAAGTTGATTGCTGCGCTGCACTATCACCAGCTAAATCAACATTTATTTGATCACGACCCACACTCGCACTTAAACGTTGCGAATAACTACCTAAACGCTTAGTCACTTCACTTATCCAATCACGTAGATTATCTGCTCTGGCATAAAATTGTGCTGACTGACTATTAACATCGGTCAATGCTTTACGATATTTATATAATTCAGCCAGTGCTTTGCCGTATTCACCCTCAGCACTTGGCATCGCCCAACTTTTACTGTCAATATTAAATTGTGGTTGTGCAACTTTTAAGTGTTCGTTTTCAATTGATTGAGACTGAGAACGACTAAATTCTTGTCGCATAACTAATGCCATATCGCGTACCATTTCCAATACACCAAATTCCCAAGAAGGAATATTATCAAGAAATACCGAAGGCGGAAGCGCGTCATTAGTCAGGTAACCACCGGGTTTAGTCAATAAGGTTTCGGTAACTTTAATTAGCGTAGTGGTGGTTGAATAACCAACAACAGGAGCAACATTATCGGCTTGTGCTGCTTTAGTTACTTCGTATTTTACATCGAACGTTTTAGGCTCAAAACTCCAGTACACACCCAAGAAATAAAAAACAAAACATACGAATATAAACAACGCGATGTACGTTTTAGTAGAAAATTTAGTTATCATAAACAGCTCCTGAAACTAGTCATTACTTATAGAAAACATTTAATGCTAATTTGTTTTACATTAATTTATCTAACAAATATCACACATACTTTTATAGTAGGTTAAAATTATTAAATAGTTACTGATAACTTCACCATGTACTTTTTACTCTTTAATCTTAGATTTATTGTACTCTACTTTTTACTTCGCTAGAACTAAATGAACCAGTTAATTAACGTAAACACATTTACCTTTTTAAACGTTTACTAAACGCATATTAAGAATGTAGTTTGTTGTTGGTAGGATTATGGTTATTGCTGGAGTTTTTTGTTACAAGCCAAATAATAAAAGCGGCTAAAACCATCGGCCAGATAAGTCCAATTAACGACAGAATTATAGCCCCTACACCTAGTATTCCAACAAAGAAAAGTGAGCCAAAAACACTCAATACAATAACTAATGTAACAATAGTAATTAGCGCCACAATAAAAGCAGATATGCCAAAGTCTGTTATTGGCTCAATTAATTTGTCGTTAATGTATAAATCGACATTAAGTAACTCAACAATGCTTGTTTCAAACATATAAGTTAAAAAAATAGTCGCAATTATAGCTAATATCAACGATTTAAAAAAAGTCATTCACAACTCCTATCCTTGGTTATATAACCATTACCAATTAAGATGCTCGCTTCAGAGCGCTTGATCGTCAATGTTTATAGTAAATAATTAAAGGCAATGCTTTGTTGTAATGGTCGCTCCCTTGTAAAAAGCATTGTTGATAAAGTCATCTTTTAAAGGAATAAACGCTCAAGCGTCTCTTCGATGGGTCTAAAAAAAATTTATCCGGCGTTATTAAGTTTAGTCATGTTTCTACAAGAATGGAGAGCATTAGGGTAACGCAGGAGCAGTTACCGAGAACAACCATGACATAAACTTAATGCCTTGCATACATGGATGTCGTCCTTAGATTTCGTCTGGAACTTGAAATCTGTGCCTAAATCGTTTTTAGCTCCCACTGGGCCTGTATCTAGAATGGTGCCGGGTATAGTTGAAGGTTTTGGTTAGTAGCTTTAATTAACGATTGGGAATAAGTAATGCAGCAACTACATAAGCTACGCCAACAACTACTGGAAAAATAAACATAGATGCGACCACGCCTAATCTTACACCAAAACGAGATACACCATAATATTTTGCTAAACCAGCACAAACACCTGAGAGTTTTTTATGCGTATTATCTTTATATAGTGTTTTTTTCGATAAATATTCTTGTTGGTATTTCATTATTTTTCTCCTAAATGGTTCAAATTAACTTTTTAATTTTTTAAAAATAAATACAAGCCCAGCACTAATAAAAAAGATCATTGCCGGACCAAAGCCTATAACTAAAAACAGGTTTCCAAACATATTATTGTCCATTAAATTAAATTAAATATATTTTTAGGCGGCAGCTACTTTCTTTTTAAGATTAGCCAACTCATCTTCTAAATGAGATTGTGCCTCTAACGATTTAAATTCTTCTTCAAGGTTTTTAGGTTCTGATAAATCGTACGATTCAACCTCGGCCTCAACACGATCGATTTTTTGCTGAAAGCGCTCAAAACGTAAAATAGCTTCATCAATATTGTGTACAACCGCTTGACTACGAACCTTTAATCTTACTTGGGCGGTTTGTTGGCGTAACACGTAAGATTGTTGTTTACGTTTTGCCTCGGTTAACTTTTCTTGTAAGCGTTCACCATCTTGCTGTACAGCTAATAAAAACTCATCTAACTTGCTTAAACCATCAGTTAACTGATGTAATTTTTCAGAATTTTTATATTTTTCTTTTAAGGCAAGACTTGCTAAGTCATCTCTATTTTTTTGCACAGCCACTTCAGCTTTGGCATTCCAACTAGAGATAGTTTTTTCAATTGAAATAATTTGTCGTTGAATTGTTTTTTTCTCAGCAATACATTTAGCCGCACTGGCTCGAACCTCAACTAAGGTTTCATCCATTTCTAAAATAATAAGCTTGATCATTTTTTCTGGATCTTCTGCCTTATCTAACATGCTATTAATATTTGCATTAATAATATCGGTAAATCGTGTAAATAATCCCATGCTTTATTCCTTTGTTTATTATGAACTCAAATTAAATAACGCCATTACCTTTTGTTATGCGGCATCGTTACTATAAATTTTTGATATTCGTTATTGCTATTTTCTATACACTTTCATTAGAAAATCGTTTCTCAAAGGCTTATTATTAAACCTTATACAAATGTCTTATTACAAAGGTTGTGCCAATGCAGATAAAAAAATAAACAATTGATTTAATAGACTTTTATAAAAATATTTATAAATCGAAACTAAGACATATTATGTCGATAATTATTTTATAGCAAAAATAACCACTGAATTAGTCAAATTGACCACATGAATATTTTAAACAGTATTAGGCGGGATAAAATAAAAAACAAAAAAGCCGCAATGATTGCGGCTTAAAATAGTGTAGTTTGAGCGTAAAAATTAGCTAATTTTTTGCTCATCAACACAAACATAAGAAAATGCTTTAAATAGCGACTGACTATCAGCCCCCTCTTTGCCAGAACAATCACTTAAATGGCGCCTAAACTGTCTGGCCCCAGGTAAACCATTACATAAACCTAACATATGTCTAATAACATGCCATGCTCTACCGCCATCAGACACATAGCGATCAATGTATTCAGCCATATTTTCAAGAACTTGTTTACGACTAAGTACAGGTGCGTTAGATCCCCATAATGTTTGATCAACCGTACTTAAAAAATAGGGAGATTGATAAATTTCTCGGCCTATCATTACACCCTCTACATGCTGTAAATGCTCTTGAGCTTCTGCTAAAGACTTAATCCCACCATTAATAGAAATAGCGATATCAGGAAAATCAGCCTTTATTTGATAAACTCGTTGGTAATCTAACGGCGGAACATCTCTATTTTGCTTAGGACTCAAACCACTTAACCACGCTTTACGGGCATGAATAATAAAGTGCTCACAACCTGCTTGAGCAACTGTATCAATAAATTGGTGTAGAAACTCGTAACTGTCTTGATCATCAATACCAATTCGAGATTTAACCGTAACCGGAATGTTAACTTTACTCTGCATACTAGAAACACACTCAGCAACTAAAGCCGGCTCACCCATTAGACAGGCGCCAAAGCGGCCATTTTGAACACGATCTGACGGGCAACCTACATTTATATTAATTTCATCGTAACCTAATTGTTCAGCCTTTATAGCGCATTCAACCATAGCTTTAGCGTCACTCCCCCCTAATTGTAATACCACTGGGTGCTCAGCATCGTTATATGAAAGGTAATCACCTTTACCAAAAATAATTGCCCCTGTGGTTACCATTTCTGTATATAAAACTGTGTGTTTAGACATAACCCGATAAAAATAACGGCAATGACGATCAGTCCAATCGAGCATGGGAGCAACCGATAACTTGTGAGATATGGAATTTTTATATAACCTGTTGATTTTATTATTATTAATGGCTTTCTACCTCTAGTTTAAAATGTACATTTTTTGCTTGTTTTTAGATATTATGATACATTTTAATAATATTTTGACCCCGTAGGTGACCCCATAAAGTGTTATTTATGACCTACTAAATTATAAGAGTAATTATAATGGCATCCGTGAGCATTGAGAAGCGAAAATCAAAGGCAGGAAGAATTACTTATCGTGCCAAAGTAAGGCTAACCAAAAAAGGCGAAATTTTAGAAGTTAAAAACCAAACATTTTCTGATAAAAAACTTACGGTTCTTTGGTCTGAAAAAATGCGTTTGTCTCTTGATACAAAATATTCAAAGATAAAAGCAGGTGAATATCGTGCAGAAGAAGAGCTTAAACAAGCTACGGTAGGTGAGCTTACTACATTATATTTAGCGGACTACACTACACAAGCTGAAGTAAATAAAAAGATAAGATCGTTAAGGTTAAAACAAGAACAAGAAATTAACGCAATAACAGAAATAAAAATAAATGATAAAGAAAAAATTAAAAGAATTAATTCATTAAAAATAGAACACGAAAAAGAATATGAAACAATCACATCAGTTTCAATCATTGGAAGAACTAAAAAATACGTTTTAAAAGCTCTATTAAGCTACAAAATAGCATCAATCTGAAGTGGCATAGTTAATTTGGCCACCTACTTAGAGGTGTTAATATACACCTCATAAACAATTAGGTGACACAATGACAAAACCCAAGAAACCCAATTTCAGCCCTGAATTTAGATTAGAAACCGCACAACTTGTTGTTGATAATAGTTACACCCATGAAGAAGCAGCTAAAGCAATGGGCGTTGGTTATTCAACTATCGGAAAATGGGT
>Ga0209185_1001490_pt1 | contig 20086 bp, 13 predicted proteins | sample SidtaG_2_FD_187425 | JGI IMG/M metagenome (GOLD analysis project Ga0209185, IMG submission 187425) | Marine algal microbial communities from Sidmouth, United Kingdom - Sidmouth_Asex2 metaG (SPAdes) (version 2) | ecosystem: Host-associated > Algae > Red algae > Unclassified | place: Sidmouth... | reverse complement strand
ACTGAAATGGCAAATTGCTGTTCTCCATAACTGTTCCCGAACGTAAGCTTAAGCGGCTTCCACACTTTTTACATTGAAACTTTAAATCTGTTTTGCGAAAGTAATGCGCTGTATGTTGGCATTTTTACCAACTATTCCCTTTTCCAATCGCTTGGTTTTTAGCCTTTAATACAATAAAGTTCATCAGGATACTTTTTAAAAAACTTGCGAAGATTCATAGTTGTAAATTTGTGTATTAATCTTCTAAAGATAGCTTTTTTTAGATTTGATACTAGTTGCGGATGGTCATATTTAATAATATTCAAAAAAAAAGAGTTTAACTTTACACACTTGGTGAGACTATGTTAAGTTAAACCCTTTTTATTTTAGACTTACTTACTTGTTAGGATAGTGTTTAAATTAGGGGGGATAATTATTTTTTACTTAGAAGATAATCTACTATCATTTTAGGATAAGTGTCATCAAACATTACACTATGCCCACCTGTAGGTATCTCAATTATTTTTGTTTTTTTATTCGTAAGAAATTTTTTTTCTGAAGTTAACAAACCGCCAGTTTGTTCATCATCTTTAGCAAATACATAAATTACATTTGAAAGATTATTTGAGCTAATTGTATTTGTAAACCGTTCGGTTCCCATGGCTCCTAATAAAGAGAAAATAGAAGGGCAAGATTTTTTAATTTCATTATAATCCTCTAGTATGTCTGGTCTGTTTTCTTGAGTTGGTGTAGTTCCATTTAAAAAATAATAAGGATTAGATTTAGAAAAATTAGTAGCCACTTCTAGTTGCATTTCTAATCTTGAAGCCATAATTAAAAATTTATCTGCTGTAGTATTTCCTTTTTCTGCAATATATTTAGTTAACACAAAACCTCCAAAAGAATGCCCCATAACATATACTGTTTTCCCTTGGGTTTTAAAATGTTTAATAATTCTATCTAAAATTTCAACACTTACTTTATTTTCTAGAGTTGCTTGGTTTTGGATATTTTATCTTTAGCGCATAATTTAGTATTATAAGTTAATGCTTGATGTGCGTATACTCTATAATAATTTTTAAAAAGGGGTGTAAAATTAGTAGGAAAGCTTCCTTCCATTTCAAAATAATTAGAGTCTAGCTCTTTATCAGGACCACCTTGCTCATAAATTAATACTGTTGAGGCATTAGCATTACCTTTACCTACAAAAAGTTGTGTAACATCATTTGGTAACTTGGTAAGTGCTTTGTCATTTGTATCTGGTATTTTAGCAGGTGTTTTTTCGTTTGTATTTGGTGTTTCGGTAGGCATTTCTTTATTTGTACTATCATCTTTAGTACATGATACAACTAGTAATGCAATTACTATTAAGGCATTTATTAAAAAATTATTTTTCATTTTGTGTTTATTTTAAAAGTTAAAGTAATTTGACATTTGCATCGAGGCAGTTTATTATATGTTATTTAATACTATGACAATTAAAAAACAGAAACACGTAAAAATATATGCCTATTTTTAGATTAAGTAATAATTATTCTATCCTTATTAGGAAGTACATAGCTCAATCTAAAGTACAGTGCATTTTTGGGGGGAAGAATTTCAAGATATAGAGAAATAGAATTTCGCTGTTTAATTTTCGTGGGATGGAATGAGTTGTAATCAAATACAAGTTCTTTTGCTCTTCATCTTTGACCTAATCATTCTTCACTAAAAACTAAAATACAATTTAGAAGATCGGACTTGTTTCTAGAGCATAGCTTTAAGTAAAAAAAACGGATTCAGCATTTAAATGCTGAATCCGTTTTATGAAACTAAATATTGTTTATTTAAGAACTTTCAAATTACTGCAATATAAGTTTCTTAGTAATAGTCTTTTTATCAGTTTCAATTTTTATAAAATACACCCCTTTGGTAAAGGCTTCCATATTAATAACATTATCTACTAAAGGCTCAGTTACATCCAATTTAATAGTTTTAATAACTTTTCCACTTATATCTAATACATATAAGTTACCGTTTTGGCTTTGAAAATTGCCGCTGATGGAAATAGTACCCTTACTTGGATTTGGGTATATTAATAATTTTTGATCGAATTGGTTTGCAGAGGTACCTTTTTGAGAAAAAGAACTTTCATTATTAAGTAATCTAGCATTTAGGTTATTGTTTCCATGAAGCCATACTGATTTGTTAATTTCATTTTTCCAATTGTTGGATATACTATTGTTAGATTGAACACTGGCTCTACCCCAATAGCCATTACCTCTATTACTACTACCAAACAAACGGGTATCATCTTCCCAATTGGCATTAATATAATGAACATGTCGAATAATATCTTTATTAGCATAAATATATTCAAAATAAGGCGCATACCATTCGTTCCAAATTTGAGATGCACTTTTTGAATTACAACCAGCTGCGGCTGTACCATCCCATATTTCAGAAATATTACAATCAGTTAAGTTGGTTAAATCATATCCTTGAGGAGTAGATTCTGCTATATATACAGGTTTGTTTTTACTTCTTGCAAATTGAAGTACTTCATCAGCCTTTTCTCGTTGTGATGGTATATTGGCCTGATTATTTGTTTTTTCATCAGGGGTAATAAACCATGATAATGCTACCCAATCTACATAGTTATCACCTGGGTACCAACTTGCAATATCTCCAAAGTTTCCTTCACCAAATCTAATATCCAAAACATCATCAATAGGCGATGCAGAAGATTGCCATACAAATGCTACATTGGTAACACCTTCAGCTCTTAAAACGTCTACTATACGCTTATACGCTCCAATGTAGTTGGCTCTATTTTCATAACCAACATTCCAATTACCGTCAAATTCGTAAGCTATTCTTAAGTAAATTGCTTTATTGCTGTATTTTTTGAAGAAAGTGGCTAACCTCTTAATTTCATTATCTCTAACACCTTGCGCTACTTGTTTCAAGCAACCTTCACACCAATAATTAACACCGCTTCCAGTATTTTCTCCCTCAGTCATACTTAAGCCGATAGAAAGACTTGATTCCTCGTAGCCTAAAATAGTGCTTCTGGCATTTAATGGCCCAGACCCCCAATCAACATCAACTGTAGAGTTATCCATATTTCTGGCTACATCCCCATTTACGGTTTCCCCTAAGGCTCCATATTGCGGAAAGTCTTCGGATAATAAACTATAAAAAGAAATATAAGTTGTAGTACCTCCCATTGCAGGGAAATTTCTATTATTAACACCACCAATTTGGTAATCATATAGTGTTTTAAGATCCTGTCCTATTGTTAAAAGAATCTTATTGTCAGGAGGTAATAATTTTGCAGTAAGCGTACTGTTATTTGGTGGGCTACTACAGGCATTACAATCTCCACCACAATCTACACCAGTTTCATTACCATTCTGAATGCCATCATTACAGGTAGGTTCAATTTGGCAAGGAGCACAGTTCCCACCACAATCAATACCAGTTTCATTTTGGTTTTTAATACCATCGCTACAAGTGCTTATAGTAGGTGTATTAGTAATTCCCAAGTCACTTAATAAATTAGGACTTCCATGTAAAAAATTACCATTTGTAATGTAGTTATTCCAATTATTGGATAAGATGTTATCGGTTTCAATTCTAGTATCACCCCAAAAACCATTGTTAGCATCAGGCCATTTCCACAGTAGTTGTGATTGCCAGTCGGCATTAATATATGCCACTGCTCTAATAATATCTCGATTATTATCAATAAAAGGAATTAACTGATTTTTAAAATATTGATCCCAAATTCCCTGTCCATTAATAGTAGTTGGATTTCCTGGATTGTCAAATGAGTGAAAAGTTCCTTGATCAAATTCGTAATATTGAGCTGAAACTTCAGCCATCATAATAGGTTTATTTCTTGCTCGTGCATAATTTAAAATGTAATCTAAATTATCTCCATTAAAGGCACTGTCGTAAAAGAAAAAAGATAGACCAACATAGTCCACATAGTCATCACCTGGGTAATAAGAATCAATTTTATTAGGAGCATCTGAGCCATAGGTAGCAGATTGCCATACATAGGCAATATTGGTAACACCTTGAGCATTTAAAAAGTCAACAATGTATTTATAAGCAGCCACATATTTGCCAGCGTTATAATTATTCCAAGTACCATCAAATTCATAACCTATACGCAAATAAATGGGTCTTGGAGCATTTCGTTTAGCAAAATCTCTAAATTTTATCAATTCATCGTCATGCTGTCCGTTAATAATTTCATTAAGTCCGTTGGGGTGATCTTCTCCTTTTCCATCGGCTTCCTCTACCATCCAAAGTCCAATGGATAATGCTGAATTTGGATACCTATCCATTGATGCTTGTAAACCTATATCACCACCACCGTAATTGATAATATCGTTAAGTCCATTCATGGCATAGATGTCTGTGTACATCGTTATACCAGCAGGTGTAGGGAATTTACCGGAATTTGTATAACCAGCAACAGACCCTAAGTCTTGGCCAATAATTAACATTGTTTTCCCATCTTTGGGAGCAAATTTTCCGGGTATAGTTTGCGAAAAAGTAATGGTACTAAACCCGAAGAGTACTAGTACGAGTAGGATTAACCTTGATCTAAAATTCATATAATTTTTATTAAATTTAATTGAGAACAATTAAATGTTGATTTGAATTATAAAATTAGAAAGGAAGGCTCCGTAAGCAATGTCTTTTTATACGTGTATAGCTTGCAATTAGTACACTTTTACTACGCAACTACTAGTTTACGCCAAGCCAGCTATAAAAATATATTGCAAAGTAGTTTTATGAAATGAGGGTTAATTAAATTAATGAGAAAACTAAGCTTGAGTCTACAAAAATAAGTTTTAACTTTTGAGTCAATTATCTTTTAATCTAATTGAAATATCGATAAGTAATACTTTTTTGAAAAAACTTAAATTATAACATGCTTATTTAAAGTCTATAATGTAATCAGTAAGATTTATAGAAGAATCAAGTTTTATTTTTTTTCTTAGTCTAAATCTAAGGGATTCAACACCTCGATATGATATACCCATAAGTGGCGCTATTTCTTTACTTGATAAATTCAACTTCAAATAAGCACATAACCTTATTTCTCGATGGTTCAAATCGGGAAACATTTCTTTAAGCTTGTTTAAAGCATTATTATGAATTTGGTTGAAGTGAATTTCAAACTGTTTCCAATAATCCTCACCATTAAATTGATCATCAAGGGTTTTTAAAATATTTTTTATATTTTTTTTATTTTCCCCACTAGTTTGTTTCATTATATCATTAAGAACGTCACTCATTTGACGTATTGAATTTTCTACTTGAACCATTTGCATTGCTGATGCAGCAAGTTCTTTATTGTTGCTTTTAATGTGTTTTTTTAACTTTTGATTGTTTTTTTTAAACTGTTCATTTTTAAGCTTTATTATCTTTTCTTCATATCTTATTTCTTTAATTTCTATTTGCTTTTGATGAAGTAGTTTTAATCGTTCAACACTTTTTTTACGTTGAATATTTTTAAACCGAATAACAAGATATATGAGTGAAGTAGATATTAGTAGATACAATAAATACATTGGTACGCTCCTATACCAGGGAGGGAGGATAGTAAACATATAAGAATCCTCAGAACTTAGTTGGTCATATATATTTTTAGCTCTAACTTTTAGGGTATAATCTCCATCTGGTAAGTAATCATATTCTTTATGTACTGTAGTTTTCCACTCTGACCAATCGTTGTCAAAGCCTTCTAGATAAGTTTGATATTTTACTGAATTTAGTTGTTGGTAAAATGGAGCAACAAATGAGAATTTTATCTTATTAAAATTAAAAGGAATAACTGTTTTTAGGGAATCTTTATTTTTGTAAGCCTTAATATTTAGTTGACTTCCGTAAATTATTGAATCTTTTATTTTAATCTTTGTTATTATGGTTTTGAAATTTTTAGACTGGTATAAGTCTTGCTGTTTGTTATAAATTATAATACCATCTTTGGATGTAAAGCCAATTTTGTTATTTTCTAAAGGAGTAAATTTTTCGAAGGCGGGTATCAGTTTTCCTTGTAAGTATTGGAAAGGAGTACGCTGAATTGAGAAATCACCATCCACGGTAAAGTTTATAAGACCTAAATCATCCTTGCGATCGTAACCTTGTATGAATAGAGAAGAGTATTCTGATATAGGGCTTAGTTTTCTCACCAAATTACTATTGGTTAATATTTTCGAATATTTTTTACTGGGTATTATGGAGTCTTTTTTTTGGGAATATTTATATACACCAGCTTGAGTCCCAAATGAAATTTCTTTATTGTTAGTCCCTAGTATCGAATTAAATAAATTACTAGGTAAACCTTGGTTTTTAGTGTACAATTTAGAGGCGATAACCTTGGTGTAATCTACATCTAATTTTAATTTGAAAATACCTTTGTAGCCTTGAGAAATCCATATTTCATTATTTTTATGAAACACAACTTCTCTTGCTGTTTCTTCAAATCCAACAATTTTTTGCTTAAATTGAATATCGTCATTTTCAATCTCGTAGAGGATTAGTCCACTATAAGTACCTTGTAATATTAGATTTTCATTATTTGGTATCTTAACAAAATTCCATCCTCCTTCTATTGACGAAATTTTTTCAGCTTTTTTGGTTTTTAATTCATTATCCGTCACTAATTCATAAGATCCTTGATGAGCGCCAATTAAAAGTTTGTTTTGTATAAAGGATAAATTCCAGACTTGTCCTTCAACACCTAATAGCTTTTTAAACTTTTCATTATGAGTTTTTCTAGGCCATTTCGAATAAAATACTCCATTGGAAGTTGCAACATATAATTCGTCATTATATCTTATCATGTCATACGTAGATCCTAATAACCCTTCTTGTTCCCCAAGTTTATTAAATGGGGAATTTAATTGGACATAGCTAACACCGCTATCAAAGCTGAGCCATAAGTTTCCATCTTTATCAACAAAGCTATCTACCACAGTGTTGCTTAGTAATTTATTATCCCGGTTAAGGTGGTCTAGTATTTTTCCGGATTTATTAATAAAATAAACACCATTATTTGTGGTTCCAATGCAATAAGTGTTGTTGTCAATTTGGTTAATAGTAGAAACACTAATATTTTGTAAATTATTACCATTACCATTACCATTACCATTACCATTACCAATTACAAATGGGTTGATGCTATTTTCATTAATTGTGTAGAATTCATTTTCTTCAGTATGAATTAGCAAGTTTTTTTTGCCAAATGGAACAAGATGAGTAATGTTTGATCTCGGCAGGTTATCTTTTTTGTAGATTTCCGTTTTTTTGCCATCTTGAAACTTGTAAATACTATTTGTTTCATCAAGAAAAAAAATAACATTATTATTTATTATAACATCTTTAATACGATTGTCATGTGGAATACAAATTAATTTATTGTTATCACTATTGTATTTAAATAAAGAATGATCCGTGCAAAAATAGATTGTGTTTTCAACCTTTAGAGTGCGCCACACGTTGTTAAATTTTTTGCAATCACCCGTAAGCTTTTCGTTTAGCGATGTATAAATAATTTGATTATTTGTATTTCTTTCAGCATAGCCTATTTCATTGTTACTGCCAATGTATATTTTAGAGTTATTGTAAATTAACGAACTTACATGAGATCGGTTGTTTGGTTGTACTATAATTTCCCATTCATTTCCCGTAAATTGAAGTAGCCCATATTCATTAGCAAAATACATTGTTCCATCTTCATGCTGAGAAATATCGTAAGATTTAGGTGCGGATTGTCCCATCTCGGATATGCTAAAATTTTTCACATAGGAAATTTGATTCCAAGGGTTTTGACAAAATGAAAAATTTAAAGTAAAAACTATTATGATTACTGTAAAAATACTACGACAATAAGGCTTCAATTTATTTATTATATAAATGTGGATCAACCAAGTTAACAAAAATATTGTGATTTTATTTATAGTAGTAGTTTTAATTTCTGAATTATGAATTTATTTGTTGTTTGATAGTCAAGTGTTTAGATTTTTTTTATTTTGAAAATTTCGAATTTTAGTTATTAAATATCTCTAAAAATTAACTAAACGATAATCAATGTTTTGAAAAATTATTTAAGCGTATAACTCAGTTTAATTTAATAAGTGTGTAAAGCTTTTTGTAAATAGAATGACAGGTAAAGCACGCAAAATGTTTATTTCAAATTGTTAAGGGGGGTAGTAGTTTTTAATTTACTTGTATTTTACAAATACACATTAATCAGCGTAATATTTCCCCTAGAGCTATTGCTTTTGGACATCGATTTAGGGTTTCCGTCGCAATGAATACTCGCTTAGCTATGTGCATTTCCTTTAAAGGATTTGCTTGAAAAAACCTTGATGCTCCCACCACTATGCGCTAAAGTAACTGCCTTTTTTAGATTTTAAAAACCTTTACCATTAATTGTAGCTCCACTGTATGCCTCCATATTTTAACTATTAGTAAGGCCTTCAATTTTTAATTTGGAATCAGAATGGACATTGGCGTGTAAGTAATTAGAAATAATATTTAATGTTGCATTTGCACCAGAATGTACATTTAACTTTTCTAAATTTTGGAAGGTAATAAAACCTTTTTTTGTGGCCGATATGATATTTTTTTAGAAGTAATATATAAAGTATTGTTTTCTACAAAAACTTTAATGACTTCGAGAAGGTTTTTATTGGCTTTTATAATGGCTGAATTTTTGTTGCCAGTAGTTAATTTAACGTCCAATTCTTTTGAAATATTTATGGTATTAAAGCCCAGTAAATTTTCAATAAATTTTGTGGCAACAGTGTCTTCTCCCTTAATTCCGTCTAAGGAATTACAAGCCGATAACAAGCCGATTAAAGGGGGTATAAAAAAAGATTTAGTTTCATGGTTTTTAGGGTTATGTAATTTATTAAATGTTATTCACTTGAATTCCATTATCATCAATTTTTATTTTAAAATGATCTTTGTTTTCAGAGTCTGATTTTGCTTCGATATTTATGCCATTTCTATCAATCTTCAAATTAAACTGATCTTGATCATCTTCAAAATTCATATTAATGCCTTCAGTTTCTTGTTTGCCATTATAATCCCAATCATCACTTTCCCAGTCCTCCTTGGGTGTACACGAAGTACATAGTAATTTTCGATCCTTAATTTTTAAGAAATAACCTTCTTTTCCTTTTATTGGTAGATAATTACCTTTGTATTTATTAGTAGTTATTCTTCTAGCATTCGGATCAATAAATAAGGTGCTTTGATCTGGTACAAATAAGATAATTTCCACTTTTTGCCCAGCATATTTTTCAGCATATTTTACTATCGCATATGGATCAATATAAATAGAGTTTTTCCTTATTGTATATTTAAAGTCAATAGCTCCTGCACGTTGCTTGGATTTTTCAGAAGAATTTCCTTTTCCTTTTTTTATAACTTTTAAAACAGCTTTGTCATCAGTAGTTGATTTTACAGAAAGCTTAATATCATTAAGCAATAATATCTTTTGGTCGTTATTTTCATAAATTTTAAAAGATTGATCTGTATAGTCTAAATCATAATTGTTTGTTTTTGCTGTAAAAGCTTCAAATGGCGCAGGTAAGTTATCGGTATCGTAAACTTCATTTTGGCTCATGTAAACATGTAACGTATCATTTGCGGAAACATTAATTACTTCGTCAATAGTAACAGCACCGTTAAAAGAGCGCTCTGTATATTGCTTTATACCAAAAAACAGTAAACACAAAGCTGAAACTATCCAAGCTCCAATTAAAGTAAGAGAGGTTACTTTTTCTATAGGTTTCAGGTTTTTTACTAATATTTTTAATCCTAATAGCAGGACGAAAAAAGCAGGAATAGCAATAATTAAGAAGGTTAGTAAAGAAACTATCCACAAAGGAAACCCAATATTAAAAGCATTTACATATTGAAACCAATAAGGATCTAATACATTAAAAATAGAGATACCTAGTAAACCTAAAATAGCAAGAAATAAAACGGATCCTGCCGAAACTATCAAATAAATACCAAATAGTTTAATACCTATTTTAAGGCAAAATGTAAGTAATTCACCCAGGCGTTCAAAAAAGCTGGCAGTTGTATTTTTAATATCTGCTTTTTGAAACTCTTCCTTTACTTTTTGCTCAATTGTACTTATGGTAATTGGTTGCCCCTTCATTGCCAACTGGTCGGCAGTAGAGTTAGCTTTGGGAACAAAAAACCAAAAACCCAAGTATACAAATATAAAAGCGCCACTTGAGCCTAATACTAAAAGTACCCATATAATACGCATCCAAATAGGATCTAAGCCAAAATAGTGCCCTAGTCCAGCGGATACACCACCAACATAACTGTCCAAAGGATCTCTAAAAAGTTTTTTTATTTGCGAAGTGCCTTTCTGTTTTGATTCGGTATCGCCATTAGGTTCATCATCAACAGAATAATCCTCAGGTTGCCCCATAATTTCAATTACATCGTCAACCTCAGCAATACTGATAACCTGTTGCTCAAATTGTTTTTTTTCATTGAATATTTCAGCAATACGTGCTTCAATATCTGCTGTAATTTCTTCTTTTCCTTCTTCGCTAGCTAAGGATTCTTTAATAGCGTCTAAATATTCTTTTAGTTTATTAAATGCTTCTTCATCAATATGAAAAAGAATACTAGCTAAGTTTATGGTTACTGTTTTATTCATGATTAAGCGTCTTTGGAAGTAGTGGTTACTAATTTTACAGCATCAGATAATTCATTCCAAGTAATATCTAATTCGTTTAAAAAAGCGATGCCCTTTTCGGTAATGGTATAATATTTTCGAGGAGGACCAGAGGTTGATTCCTCCCAACGGTAACTTAATAAATCAGCGTTTTTCAATCGCGTAAGTAGGGGGTATATTGTTCCCTCTACAACTAATAGTTTGGCCTTTTTAAGCGCATTAAGTATTTCGGCAACATAAGCGTCTTGATTTTTTAGAATAGATAAAATGCAGTATTCTAAAACCCCCTTCCGCATTTGTGCTTTTGTGTTTTCGATTTTCATAAATACTATAAGATATTAAAAAGAGATAATTTGATATAGAACTATCCTATGCAAATATATAAACATAGCAAGCTATTATGTATTGCATAGTACTATAATTTAACTAATAATTAACATTTAAAGCGTACTTAATAAGCGCAATCAGTTATTTTTTAGAAGAAAATGAATGGTATATTTTTATTTATGTTGTGGTGTTTTTAAGCTCTAGTTATGTATTTTATATGTCAATACTTTATGAGATATTTAGCTAAAAAGATTCTGAGGGAAGTTTTGAAGGAAACAAGCGTGTAGAAAAAAGAACGGATAGTGATATCGCATATCATTTAGATTCCGTCAAAAAGTCATGTGTAAAACTGCGGTAATCGGTCATTTTGACACTTAAGGATGTTGGGTATTAAAATTGCTAACTACATAATGTATAATCTGCTATAGGTTGAGTACCGATAGCTAAACGCTATAAAAAATGAACTTTAACAATTTTACCATAAAATCCCAAGAAGCCATCCAGCAAGCACAACAAATTGCACAAGGCTTAGGGCATCAACAAATAGAAAACGAACATATTTATAAAGGAATTGCTGAGGTAGACGAAAATGTATTGCCTTATTTGCTGAAAAAGTTAAATGTAAATCAGCAATTGCTTTCACAAATTTTAGAAAGTACTTTAAATAGTTTTCCTAAAGTAGAAGGGGGGCAATTGCAATTAGGTAGAGCGGCAAATAAAGCGGTTTTAGATGCGGGTAATATTGCAAAAAAAATGAAAGATGAGTATGTATCTATCGAACATTTATTACTTGCTATTTTTGAATCTAAAAGTAAGGTTGCTCAAATCTTAAAAGATCAGGGGGTTACCAAAAAAACATTACAAAGTGCTATTGAGCAGGTGCGTAACGGGGAGAGAGTAACTTCCCAAAGTGCAGAGGATACCTATCAATCGTTAAATAAATATGCCAAAAATTTAAATCAATTAGCCGAGAGTGGAAAGCTAGATCCTGTAATTGGTCGAGACGATGAAATTAGAAGAGTGCTACAAATATTATCACGCAGAACTAAAAACAATCCCATGCTAGTAGGGGAGCCAGGAACAGGGAAAACAGCTATAGCCGAAGGCTTAGCACATCGTATAGTTGCTGGTGATATTCCTGAAAACTTAAAGGATAAAGAACTGTATTCTTTAGATATGGGAGCTTTAATTGCAGGGGCAAAATACAAGGGAGAGTTTGAAGAACGCTTAAAGTCAGTAGTTAAAGAGGTAACTTCTTCCGATGGAAATATTATTCTTTTTATTGACGAAATTCACACACTAGTTGGAGCAGGTGGAGGAGAAGGAGCAATGGATGCAGCCAATATTTTAAAACCTGCTTTAGCGCGAGGAGAACTAAGAGCTATAGGAGCAACTACTTTGGATGAATATCAGAAGTATTTTGAAAAAGATAAAGCGCTCGAGCGTCGTTTCCAAAAAATAGTAGTGGACGAGCCAGATACTGAAAGTGCGATTTCTATTTTAAGAGGGATAAAGGATAAGTATGAAACTCACCATAAGGTACGCATTTTAGATGAGTCAATTATTGCTGCGGTCGAATTATCTCAACGCTATATTTCCAATCGTTTCTTGCCCGATAAAGCAATTGATTTAATGGATGAAGCGGCTTCAAAATTACGAATGGAAATCAATTCGAAACCACTAGAACTAGATATGCTAGATCGTAAAATTATGCAGCTCGAAATTGAGATTGAAGCGATCAAAAGAGAAAATGATGTAGAAAAACTAAAAGGTTTAAATGCAGAATTAGCCAACCAGAAGGAAGCGCGTAATGAAATTTATAGTAAATGGAGTAGCGAAAAAGAAGTTGTAGATACCATCCAAAAATACAAACAGGAGATTGAAGAATTAAATTTAGAAGCCGATCGTGCAGAGCGCAATGGCGATTATGGAAAAGTAGCAGAGTTGCGATACGGTAAAATTAAGGATGTTAAAGCGGCTTTAGATAAGCTAGAAGTTGCATCTGCGGATAAAGGGGAAACGGCTTTAATAAAAGAAGAGGTTACTTACGAGGATATAGCTGAGGTGGTTGCTAAATGGACTGGGATTCCTGTAACTAAAATGCTACAAAGTGATCGTGAAAAATTATTGCGATTGGAAGATGAGTTACATAAACAAGTGGTTGGTCAGCATAATGCTATTGAGGCTGTAAGCGATGCCATTAGACGAAGTAGGGCAGGGTTGCAAAATCCAACCAAACCAATTGGGTCTTTCTTATTTTTGGGTACAACAGGAGTAGGTAAAACAGAATTAGCAAAAGCACTAGCAAATTACCTGTTTAATGACGAAACAGCGATGACGCGTATTGATATGAGTGAATATCAAGAACGCCATTCCGTAAGTAGATTGGTAGGAGCGCCTCCAGGATATGTAGGTTATGACGAAGGCGGACAATTAACAGAAGCAGTAAGAAGAAAACCATATTCAGTAGTATTATTAGATGAAATTGAAAAAGCACATCCTGATACTTTTAATATTTTGTTACAGGTTTTAGATGAAGGAAGATTAACGGACAATAAGGGGCGTACAGCTGATTTTAGAAATACAATTATAATAATGACCTCTAATATGGGTAGTGAAATTATAAAAGAAAAATTTGAAACTGTAAAAGATCCTGAAACCGCTTCGGAAGTAGCCAAAATAGAAGTTTTAGGAGTGTTAAAGCAATTATTGCGACCAGAATTTTTGAATCGTATTGACGACGTGGTAATGTTTAGCCCACTTACACAAGAAGATATTTCTGCAATCGTAGAAATTCAATTAAAAGGATTATCAAATATGTTGGCGCAACAAAATATTACGATTGATGCAACGCCAGAAGCTAAGGCACTTATAGCGGAAAAAGGATTTGATCCCGAGTTTGGAGCAAGGCCTGTAAAGCGCACTATTCAAAAAATGGTTTTAAATGAGTTGTCTAAAAAGTTATTATCGGGAGAGGTAAAAACGGAAAGCGTAGTATTAATAGATGCTTTTGATAAAAAAATAGTGTTTAGAAATAAATAAGATGATAATATTTTTGGCACGCTATTTGGTAATTGCTTAATAGTTCAAATTAAGTTAAGTTAAGTTAGTTGGTTGTTTAGCAACGCTCGTGGTTTCTTGTATCCCACGGGCGTTGTTTTTTATGCTAATTATTAGGGTTTTTAGGGATGGTTTCTGTTTTTTAAAATCTAGGAATTATTTTTTTTAAATTTAATAGCCAGTTATTAAAGTAAAACAACAATATTAATGCTTCTTGTTTGTTGTAAGTCTAAAATACATTTCACAAATAAACCATAAACAGAAAAGTATTTTTATATATTAATTTCAATTGTAGTATTTTTCGAAATCATAATTTTTTAAATGACCCAAGCAGACTATATAATATTAGGCGCAGGAGCATCGGGCTTAATGTTGGCTTACCGAATGGCTAACGATTCTTTTTTTGATCATAAGGCGGTAATTATTATCGATCAATTTAAAGATAAGGGAAACGATCGGACGTGGTGTTATTGGGATAATGGGGTAGGAGATTGGGATGATTTATTACATAAAAAATGGAGTAAGATTCATTTTGAAAGTGAAGACTATTCCAAAATATCACTTTTAGATCATTATAAGTATAAAATGATTAGAAGTGCTCCTTTTTATAAAACACTTTGGAACATAATTGATGTAAAAAGTAATATTTCTTTTTACCAAGCACAGGTTTCGGAAATCAAGGAACAAGATGCCTTGGTAACGGTAGTTTCTGATAAAGGAAAATTTACAGCTTTAAAAGTATTTAATAGTTTATTATTAAACAACAATTATAAAACACAAATTAAATACCCCGTGTTACAACAACATTTTTTAGGGTGGTTTATAGAAACGGAAACGCCTATTTTTGATAAGGAAGTAGCCACTTTTATGGATTTTAATATTCCACAAAATGGAAATACTCGATTTATGTACGTATTGCCATCAAGTAAAACGGAGGCACTTTTTGAGTACACATTATTTTCTGAAAAGTTACTAGAAAAGGAAGAATATGAAGAAGCGATTAGAACGTATTTGGAAAAGAAAAATATTACAGCATATACAATAGTTGAAAAAGAATACGGAATAATTCCGATGACATCGTATCGTTTTTCAGAAGAAAATACTAAGCATATTTTAAATATAGGAACCGTAGGAGGGTGGACCAAAGCAAGTACAGGATATACATTTAAAAATACCACAAAAAAAACAAAAGAATTAATTGCTTTTTTAAAGTACGAAACGGATTTAACCAAGTTTGAAAAGCGTACTAAATTTTGGTTTTACGATTTACTTTTTTTAGATGTATTAGTTACTGAAAATAGCTATGGAGCCACTTTATTTTCAAGTCTATTTAAAAACACGAATGTGATAACTGTTTTTAAATTTTTAGATGAAGAATCTACTTTTTTTGAAGATTTAAAAATTATTACTGCAATTCCGCCATTGCGATTTTTAAAAGCGCTTTTTAGGCGTTTGATTTATTTATGATTCAAAAGGCTTATTTAGCTCAAAGCTATTTATAATTCCAACTCTATAGGTCAAAATTAACAGGTTTATCTAAGCCAAATATAAAAATTTTTGCTTTTATCTTTTCGGCAATGATTTTGATTTTATCATCATTTACAGATAACTTGCTTCTGTATATCCGTTATCATCTTCAAAGTAGGAGCCAATATTCCCCGTTAAATTACCATCTTCTACTTTAAAGGATAATTTAATATTGTTTTCACTAGTAGTAATCTGTTGTATTTTGAAATCACGTTTATTACTATTGATGTATTTTGACAAAGTAACTTGTTCTTCTATTTGTTCGATTTTTACTTTTCACCTTCTTTAGATTCCTTTTTAGTTAATCGAATAACAGGTAAGAATTCATCCAACTCTATATCTTGTTACAAAACGTTGTCTTTTACCAGTCAGGTTTAGGAAAACGCTTTATTGTTTTTTTCTTAATATAGACTGTACTGTTTTTCCTATTAGGTTTTTGAAACTTATCATTTTTAATTGAAGATTTATACATAAAAATAGTATCATTTTTCAATACACCATATTCTTTTACATAAGCACCTTTTTCTTTATGTTTTACATAAAATGTTTCCATTGTTATTTTCTCTTTATTAACAGTATAATAGCCTATATAAGTTGGTAATATCTTTTGTTGACTTAAATTTGTTTTTGGATTTAAACTGCTTTGAAAACTTTGCCCGTTTCTATAAAATTTTAAAAAGAAAATACTTTGATATTCTCCACTACCATAAACTAAAGTATCAATTGATTTATAAATACTTTCTGTATCAATTGGGTTATTATTATCATTTGATTGATAATTTTTATTAACTAAGCTAAATTTAGCTTTTTTAGGTCTGTAACCTCCATTTATATGATGATAATAGTTCTTACAAGAAAAAAGAACAGAACTTAGGATAATAAATCCTACCACTTTTTTCCACCCCATACCTCAATATTTTTATGATTATATTCAAATTTAAAATCTTTAATAGCCTTATGTATAGAATTCTGTAACCAAGCATCGCCAATTAGATCTATCGTAGCATTATACCCATTATTATTGATGCGAATATAAGTTGAAGCTTTATTTAGGTTTTTTTGATAAGAAGTTTGATTATGGTAATGCTTATCAGTTAAAATGCCAAGTTCTTTTTCTAAATTGTTAATTCTATTCTCTTTATCAAAAGAGTTTAAAGTTGAATCTCTTTTTAACTTTTTAAGTTCATCAATAATAATTTCTCTTCTTTCTTCGTGACTACCTCCTGCTTTTGCTCTTTTCAAGAAATCCCCTGAAAAATCTTGAAATCCAACTTCAAGAAATGGGGTTGCTACAGATATTCCACCTGTCCATCCTTTATCAGTTCTTCCTCCAAAATAGGCTCTTTTGGTATCATTATTAGAACTTACATTTACATCTCCTAACCTAAAACCGATCATTCCTTCTCTTTGAATTCGGTCTAATGAAAACTGATTCTCTTGTAAAGCTGAATTCCATGTTAGTAATTGCCCATAACTAAAAGAATTCTTAAAATCATTGAGTGTTGGTATTGGCGATTTATAATTTAAAGAATATGATTGTAAAGGAGTGCCTTGTCCATCTCCAACAGTAAGGTTTACCGCTGCTGTTAGGTCGACTACCAAATCCTTTTTATGTACTCCGTTACCTAACCCTCCGTTATATGCTGAAATGTGTAATGATGATGTTGCTCCGAAATTACCATATCGTTTACCATACCCGATATTGGCATTACCTCTTACCCTGATTTCATAACCTGCCAATATTTGAAGTCCAAATGTCACTCTAAAACCTCTTCCTAGAGGATTTCCAATATTTCCACTTCCATTCGTACTGGTTTTTCTAGTTATATCGCGTATGGAACTTTCAATTTTTTTTTCCAAACTTGTTTTAGCCCAAAAATCAAGATTATTATGTGATGAACTTTGTAAGTCAAACAAGCTAGAATTTAGAGCTATTGATAGATCGCTTTTTATAGATTGTAGGTCAAAGAGAGAATTTGATACCATAATATTTTAGGTTTTAGTAAGTGATTTTTTGAAACGTTGCGCATAAAAAACGTAGGGCAGAGGATAAGCACTGCGTTTCGGGTTAAACACTTAGCTAGATATAAATATTTTGCTTTTATTTTTGGTTTAAATGCCAAATTTTATATTTAGCGGACTTTCTAAATAAATACAGACCTTTGGGAATAGCTTAAATCTCCCTATGTTTTTTATACATTGTTACAAAACGTTTTTTCTATTTTGTTTAGCTTTTATATAAAGAATTAAAAGAATACTTAATAAATATACAATTAATGGGATTGTGAAAATTAATCTATAAAGGCTATTCCCTAAAAGTTGATTTTCATCAGAATATAAAATAGGAAACATACCATCTTCTTCTTTTTCATACTGTTGAATAATATTTTCTTCAATAGGATTTAATTTTAAACCTAAAAAGACAGTGGTATCGTAATTAGGGATTAAAATTACAAAACATGATTTAATGATTAAAAGAATCAATATCAATATTAAGCTTACATTTATTATTTTTTACCAATCATTTTAAATTGAATTTTTGACGTAAACTAGGAATATAATCATATAATTTTTCGCCAGGACATCCATCTCCGATTTTTTTACCAGAAACATCAGAGTGGCCTATTAATTTATTAATTGGAAAATATGTAATTATTGAATTGATTAATTTCCGTAATAAAACTATTTGATTAGGTTCTACTTCATCATCAAAATCCCACCATTGATGGTCAAAATCGCCTTCAACCATAATTCCTATTTTTTTAGAATTCTTACCTGACGCATGAGAACCTTTAAATATTAATGGTCGGGCTTCATATATTTTATTTTCATTGTGCTCAGCTCTCCCAATAACAAAATGATATCCAACATCCTCCCAATTATTTGTTGTTATATGTAAATTCTCTATTGCATTTACATGTGTATCTAACCCATCACCTGAATGGTGTAGAACAATTGTATGATAATCCCAATCAAATTCTAAAGGTGTTTTCTTTGGGTTTATAATAGAAGGATCAAGAATATCATAAACATTTAGGTTTTGATTAGTCCAAGTATTTCGTTTTAGGATGTTAATATCAGTAATTAGTTTTTGACTAAATGGTTTTCTTTCAATTTTAGATAGATGAAAAACATGAGTTTTTTTATTCTTTAGGTTAGTTTTTTCAGAATCAAATTCAGGAATTAATATATCACCAGTCTCGCAAAAATCATAAGTTCTATATGTACCTTTTATAGGGTTTCCGAAATTAAAATCTAATAAAACAGAACCTCTATTGCTTTCGGTGTCTAATGTTCCTAAATGCTGTTTAAAATACTTTTGTAATGTGTCTCCTGTTTGGATTTTTATTTTTGAAATATCTACTAATATTTTTTTGTTATTATCATTACTTTTATTTTCTAGGGCTTTTACAAAAGCAGCAGGTTTTTCTTCTTGTTTTTCGAATGTATAAATTTTGTTTTCTATGTTTGGTAATTTATCGTTACTTTTTTTGATTTTGTTATGATAAAAACCACATAATTTGAAAGGAGCTTTTTTATCACTAGAAACTTCAAAGTAACCCTTTTCATTTGTAGTACATTCTATTGATTCATTATCAGAAGTTAAAATAGCAAAAGATAGTCCAGATATGGGTTTTTCACCTTCTTTATCTAAAGGGGACTTCTAAAAACTATTTTCCCCACCCATTAATTTTTCTTAATTTTTTAAAATTTCAAAAGCAATTATATTTTTTATTTAAGTATTTGTTTATCAGTGTTTTATTTGTTTATTTTTTTGAGTTTAGATAGTTTTATTCATTAGTTTTCAGGTGGTTAGTTGAATTTTTCTAAACATATTATAAGTTAAATTCATTAACCCTATCACTGTTTCTGCTCTTTTTACACCTATTTTTCTAAAATACATACTTCCCATACTATTTTCCATAAATCCAAATACATGTTCAACTCTAGCTCTTGTTTTTGATTTTTCTTTGTTCGATTCTTTTTGAGATTTAGTTAGAGGTTTATTTTTGTAGCCTTTCTCATGAATTTGATCAATTACATTATGTTTTTGCAACACATGATCTTGCCCCACATAAGCACTATCTGCATATAATGCTTCTCCATTATCTTTTTCATTGAGTAAATCATCTACAACCTGACTATCATGAACTGAGGCTGTTGTTACCTTATAAGCTGTAATAATTTTACTATTACTATCTACTTTTGCATGATTTTTATATCCAAAATAATTTTGAAAATTCTTCTTTGTCCAACTAGCATCTATGTCTTTTTGAGCTAACTTATTGGGATTTGATTCCCACTCTTTTGGTGCTGATTTAGTCTCTTTGATGTGTTTGTTATCATCTCGACTATTACGTTGACGTGGTGCTTCTACAAAACTTGCGTCAATAATCTTACCTTGATTAACAATTAAATTCAACCTTTCTAACTCTTGTTCAAATATTTCGAATAGAGGCTTTACCAATTCTAAAT
>Ga0209185_1001484_pt1 | contig 20138 bp, 18 predicted proteins | sample SidtaG_2_FD_187425 | JGI IMG/M metagenome (GOLD analysis project Ga0209185, IMG submission 187425) | Marine algal microbial communities from Sidmouth, United Kingdom - Sidmouth_Asex2 metaG (SPAdes) (version 2) | ecosystem: Host-associated > Algae > Red algae > Unclassified | place: Sidmouth... | reverse complement strand
TTAGTTTGGCTTGATGGTGCCAAGCATCTCATCAAGCTCAACAGCAGGCAGCAACTTATCGTGCCGTTCCTTGGGAAGGGCTGTGAAAAATATTATCTGCTCTGCTAGCTAGCCTGCTGAATGTAGGATCCACACTCATCTAACAGCCATTGTTGGATAGCGCCATAGCTTTCAAAACCTATCGGTTCAGCTAGACGAGTCTTCAGTTTTTCTAGAGCTTCTCCGGCAATCATGGGGGGCTTACCGGGAGAGGTGGGAATCTCCAGCATGGTCTGTAATCCACCTGTCTTATACAGCTTGAGCCAGCGATATACCGTGGACTCTCCTCGGCCTGACAGGTTAGCTAACTCTAAGCGGGTGGTGACTTGACCACTTTTGAGTCAGTACAGCGCTTGCAAGCGTTCTTTGCGACGACCTGATGCCTGTTGACGCAACAAGCGTTTCAGCGTGTCTTCACTTTCGGAGATTTCTATGCATAAGGGTCTGGGCATGGGACATAAAAAATAGCAACTCTCAAATCCCATAATACAGGTCACATATATGCCGAGTTGGTATCAGGTAAACTGGCTAGATTTTGGCATCCCTGAACCTGTGGCTGGGAATTTGCGATCACTCGGCAAAATATACCAGTACGAATCACCCCACGTTGATCTTGATTTCGTTTGGGATGAACTCACGCCCGCAACACGCAGTTGGTTTATCGCCCACAAAAGTGTTCTCTGGCAAATTGAAGAATCTTTTCCGGCTTTAGATGCAGACTAAATAATCGGCAAGTCGTTAGCAGTCCCTTGATCTCAGATCTTAATCAGAACGGTAAAGGGAAAAACACAAAAGATAAAGGACAAAATCATGCTAACCGTCTGGTTGTACTAAGGCTCAAATTTTTTCATCGGCCATTCAGGTGATCAAGCTCTTTTGGAGAGTGCGGCTTGAGCTTCCTCCCGATCATCGAAATGGATTTTTTCCGTACCTAAAATTTGGTAGTCTTCATGGCCCTTGCCCGCAATCAGGATAGTATCGCCCGGTTTGGCTTGAACGATCGCAGTCTGAATCGCTACCCGCCGGTCCACCTCTACCACAGGACTGATATGCTCAGGAATCCCGGCCAGCACATCCTGCAAAATCTTTTGAGGGTCTTCGGTGCGGGGGTTATCAGAGGTGACAATCGTTTGGTCAGCCAGGCGAGCGGCAATCTCACCCATGAGCGGTCTTTTTGTGCGATCGCGGTCTCCTCCACAACCAAACACACAGATCATTTTTCCCTTCACAAAAGGGCGAGCAGCTTTCAGTAGATTCTCCAGACTGTCAGGGGTATGGGCATAATCAACAATGACACTTATGTCCTGGGTCGGAGAATGGGTAATTTGCTGCATTCGACCCGGAACACCAGAGAACTTCGCCAAAGCGGGGATAATTTGTGCCAACGTTAAGTCCAATGCTAGGGCTGCCCCGACTGCGGCAAGCAGATTGGACACATTAAATTGGCCCACCAACGGCGAGAAGAATGCCCCATTACCTTTGGGAGTATGCAATTGTCCTTGGACCCCTGTGGTTTGGTAGGACAAGTCGCTCGTGTACAGATCGGCATCAGGGTTATCAATGCTATAGGTCCAGCATTGCTCAGGGGATAACTGCTCAGCCAGACGTCGACCATAAGCATCATCCATATTCAGCACAGCCCGCCCTTGCAGATACTCAGGGCTAAATAACAGGGCTTTGGCCGCAAAATAATCTTCCATATTCTGGTGGTAGTCCAGGTGATCTTGGGTCAGATTCGAGAATACAGCGACTGCAAATTTACAGCCCAACACTCGCTGTTGGGCCAGAGCATGGGAACTGACTTCCATCACCCCACACTTGCAATTCGCCGCTACGGCCGCTGCCAGTTGTTGCTGTAAGTCCACAGCAAATGGCGTCGTGTGGGTAGCTGTCACTTGATGACCCGGCCAACGCGCATACAAGGTACCAAACAGCGCGGTGGGACATTGGGCCGCCGTCAATAAATACTCTATTAAGTGGGTGGTAGTTGTTTTACCATTGGTACCCGTCATGCCGACGAGTTGTAAGCGATGGCTAGGATGATTGTAAAAGGTGGCAGCAACTTCAGCACAGGCTTGAGTCATGTCTGCCAGCGGCATGACACAAGCCGACTCTGTGGCCGTCAAGTCAACTTGATCAGAGACTAGCGCTGCCGCAGCTCCAGCCTCCACCGCGCTTTTCCAGAAGTTGCCACCATCCACACGGGTACCCGGCATGCCCATAAACAGGTTGCCAGGTTGCACAGCCCACGAATTTGTCGTTAAACCTGTAATGTCTGAGTCGAGGGCAGGGTGATCACGCCACTGTTCTGGCTTGACCCATAAATTTGAAGAGATCTCAGTTAATAAAGAGCGTAATTTAACCATGCCCAGACCATTGATGTTAATAACACTAAAGATACTTTTGCAGAAATCGCTGCAATTGCTCAACCGATAAACGGGGAGCAGGGCGAGGAACTGGTGTTTCTATAGACTGGCCTGTAGAAGGATTGACCTCGCGCTTCAATAGTACTGGGATCTCGTATTGATACGCTTGAAACCAGTCGTCGCAACTAGTAATATCACGAATTTCCAGCTCAATGGCAGGATTCTGTATCTGTTCTAGTTTTTCCTGCAACCCCTCACAGAGGTGGCAGCCAGGTTTACTGTACAAAATTAAAGGAACCATGATGGCAACATAGATGACAGATCGTCAAAGATGAGGAAGCTTCTGGATTTTAGCTTAGATGTTGGTCCCTAAAGCAGCAAACTATCATCAGGATCTTCGATATCTGCGTCCGTATTATTGAGAGCATGGGCGACATCTTGCATAAAGTTGAGTGTTTGCTGGTAACGCTCTATATCCCGTTGTTCCAGAAAAATTTTGAGCGCTACCGATAAGGATTGCAAACTGCCTTGGCGATCGCCAGCTTTGAATAAAGTTAAACCTTGATCGTAATAGTTCTTTGCCTTTTGTAAGCGTTGCTGTTGATTACTGTCCGTCGGTTTTATCTGAGGTTGGGGGGGAGATTTCACGGCTGCGGTGGGTACATCACTGCTGTCGCGAGAGAGGATGCTCAAGGGTTCACCACAATAAATGCAAAATTGATTGTCTGGACGATTCCCTTCATGGTTGCAAGCAGGCTGAGCAGGCGGGGTGGATGGTAACTTGTTGTTTTCCTGCCTGAACAATGAGGCTGCATCCGAGACCCCATCATCCATCTTCTCGGCAAGGCGTGGGGCTGGAAGGGCCGGTATTGAAGGGAAATAATGGGTTGACTGAGGGATCTGTAGCGTCTTGGGCTGCGGAGTTGGCGTCTGTGGAGATTGGAGTTGAGGCCGATTCAATGAGCCAAAGGGGGTATGACGAATCGCTTGGTTTAAGTCTTCCTGGGCGGCCGCTTCATCCCCTAGCGCGGATCGACAACGTGCTCGTTTGATATAGGCTTCTGTATTCTCAGCATCAAGGCGAATCGTTCGAGAATAGTCGTCGATAGCGCCTTGTAAGTCTCCTGCTAAAGCACGACTTTGACCGCGCTCGAAAAAAGCCTCGGCATTGAGTGGGTTTTGTTCAATTAAACGAGACTGGGCTGCGATCGCAGCATCCAAAGACTGGGCGGCAGGCGTCGATCCTGGCGTGGGCTGATCTAGTACAGACGATGTGGGTATAGATCCAGATGGAAGGTTGATCTGACTAGAACCATCTACTTTCTGGCTGGCAGTATTGACGGTGGAGGCTGCAGTTGGGTTGGGAGCAGCGGTGGCTGGTAGTGACGTCACCGTCTTCAACGGACTTTGGTAAGACAGATCTTTCAGATCCTGTTTTAAGCTTGCTACTGTTGTCGACAGCTCCCCACTAAAATTGCGCATAAGGCCCAGGGAATGGACCCGTGCCCAATGGATGGCTTGATCCAAATCTGCCATTGCCGCTGCAGAATCCCCCAGTGCCCCTAGGCTTTTACCCCTTTGGTAGTAAGCTTGGCTGTTTTGGGGATCATGGTCGATGATATGGGAGTAATCTGCGATCGCCCCCTCCAAATCACCGTATTGGATCCGATGGTGGGCTCGTTCGAAAACTCCGGCCAAAGAATTGGGGGCTAGAGGAATGGTCGTGGAGGAGGTGTTCGCTTCCACTGCAATTGTTTCCAGATGTTCTGCCGAGACCGGAATACTGTCATCATGGAGCGCTAGAGACTGAGGCGGGATCAGTTTTGGAGAAGGCGAGAGGTTCGCAGGCACCTCTTTGAGCATCCCTAAGGTATAGGCACGTGTGTAAGCCGCTTGGTGATTGGGATCGTGGAGTAAGGCCTCGCTAAAATCCTGGGATGCTCTCTTTGCCTCTCCCAACTGTGCTAGACAATAGCCACGATGGAAGTAGGCATCTGCTAATCGAGGATTGTATTCGATAGCCGTTGAAAAATCTGCAATGGCTTTAGTCAGTTCACCGGTTTGGCTCAGGAAAATTCCTCGCTGGCAATAGGCATTGGCATCTTTGGGGACTCGCAGGATGACTTGGCTATAGTCTGCAAGGGCTCCCGCATGATCCCCCATTGCTGCACGGCTATCTGCTCGTTGATAATAAGCCTTAATGCAATAGGGATTGAAGCCAATGGCTTGACTGTAGTCTTGAATGGCTCGTTGCCACTCGCCTAACTGTCGATAACTATTGCCTCGCTGAAAGTAAGCCTCATCATAATCGGACAATAACTCGATTGCTGCGGAAAAATCATGAATGGCCGCCTCAAATTTTCCTAAGGAATTATATAGGAAGCCCCGGTTGAAATAGGCTGTGACTTTGGTGGGGTTAAGGGCAATCGCTTCGTTAAAGTCATCTAGAGCCCCTTCCAGATCACCATTAGTGGCTCGCTTATTAGCTCGATTAACGAGGGCATCAGGATTGCTGAGGTTGTCACCATAGACTTTAGCCAAGGAGCTACCTTCAACCACAAGACCATTTTCAGCGGGTGGTTGGCTATTGAATAGGTTACGGATTCTCCTAAGAAAAGCAATCACTTGAGGGCTGAAGTTACTATCAATAAAAGTGGGTAAAAAAGCTTTACTGGCATCAATGTCAATGGAATTTTCAGGCTAGGTCAAATGCTGGTTTGACTCAATTAATCTTATAACTCTAGACGATGAGCGTCCTCCTAGATTGTTACTATCTTGCCTGATTGATCACTTTTATTCTACCAAGTGAGAATAATGCAAGGATAAGGTCCGATCCACCAACGGACAATAGGGCCGTCATCTATTATTGGTGGGAACGATCATCTTTTGCGTCCAGTTCTCGGAATCGAACGCTCACTTCTCGGTCTTTGAGTTCTTGTTCCCGACGATGCCGATCTTCATCTTGACTGTGATTCGAAGTCATAACATTGATAGGGATAAATGGGAGAGTTTTGAGTAAAGGTCTCAGGGTGGGGCTAAGATTCCCTCTGGAATTGTAGGAACTCTCTGCCCTTAGCTTGCCCAAATTTAGGGCCTCGGGAAACAAGGTAATACTGTCTTCGCAACGATCAGCGAATAGCATGAATGTACAGAATCCCCAGGACTTCGCCCTAACCGTTAGCATAGAGGGTGGACACCGACACGAAATATGTTTGCATGTTGACCCGTATCAAGCAGCTTGCTGAGACCCTCTCCCCTCGCCTCATTGAAATTCGGCGTCATCTGCATAGTTATCCAGAATTGAGCGGCCAAGAACATCAAACCTCTGCCTACGTGGCCGGGGTGCTTTCATCCTACGGACTGCATGTGCGCGAAGGGGTCGGTAAGACGGGCGTGATTGGAGAATTGACTGGGAAGGCGGAAGATCCGCGACAGCTAGCCATTCGCACTGATATGGATGCGTTGCCCATTCAAGAAATGACTCAGCTAGAATTCGCTTCTCGCAAGCCAGGGATTATGCATGCCTGTGGCCATGACGTCCACACTACAGTTGGTTTGGGAACAGCTATGGTCCTGGCGGAGTTGCAGGCGGAAATGGCTGGAAATATCCGTTTTCTCTTTCAGCCCGCCGAAGAAACGGCTCAAGGGGCCGGATGGATGGTGGCTGATGGGGCAATGGAAAACGTTGCTGCTATTTTGTCTGTGCATGTGTACCCCAGTGTGCCCGTAGGGTCAGTAGCGGTTCGCTATGGATCTCTAACGGCGGCGGCTGATAATTTGGAGATCACGATTGTCGGGGAAGCTGGTCACGGGGCTCGTCCCCATGAAGCTGTGGATGCAATTTGGATCGCGGCCCAAGTGATCACTACGTTGCAACAAGCCATCAGCCGCACCCATAATCCCTTACGACCCGTGGTGCTGACTATTGGCCAAATGCAAGGCGGGCGAGCCCCAAATGTGATTGCCGACCAGGTACAGATGAAGGGAACGGTGCGATCGCTGCATCCAGAAACTCGGGCTGAATTGCCTCAATGGATTGACAAAATTGTAGCGAGTGTCTGTCAACCCTACGGGGCTCAGTACCATGTTGATTACCAAGCAGGGGTACCTTCGGTTCACAATACGGCTAGCTTGACTCAGTTAATTGAAAGCTCTGCCCAAGAAATTTGCGGCAGCCACAACGTGCAGGTCTTAACGGAGCCCTCTTTGGGAGCCGAAGATTTCTCTCTGTACCTAGAACATGCGCCCGGAGCCATGTTTCGATTGGGAGTGGGAGCGCCGAATCAGATCAATCATCCCCTGCATCACCCTCAGTTTGAAGTGGACGAAGCTGCTATTGTGACAGGGGTAATGACGATGGCCAATGCTGCCTTCAACTATTGGCAACAAGGCTAGTAATAGGAAGCCGCTGTGGATTCTCAAGAACAATCTGCTCCTCAACAGCAGGGTCGCCTGATAGCACGGGTGCTAACGCCCGCGATCAAATTGTGGTTGCGATCGCAACTCGATAGCATTGAAAATCTCCAACTCGAAATCGACAGTGGCAATCGCGAGTTACTCTCCGGTGCAATTCCCAAGGTGTTCTTATCTACCTCTGCAGCGGTCTACAAAGGCATCCATCTCAGTCGAGTCCAAGTGATCGCTCAAAATATCAAGACCAATCTCCGCCAGGTTTTGCGCGGCAAAGCGATCCAGCTCCTAAACCCCCTCCCCATTGAGTTAGAAGCATCGCTAACGGCGGCCGACTTGGCGGCATCCACAGAAGCAGCGTTATTCCAAGAGGCACTGCAGATGGGGCTGATGCCTTTGATTGAGAAACAGTTAAGTGTTCCTTCCGACTGGCCATTCCCCAACTGGCAGCCTAGACCTGTCGGCGAACCTCACGCCTTGACACTGTCGGCGTTGAGAATGGAACTGGCCTGCGATCGCCTCAGGATTCATGCCCAGGTACAGCATCCCGCCGTACAAACCCCTGAAGCAATTGTGTTGGAGACAGGCTTAAAACGCGTCAATCCCCATGAATTATGTCTTGATCATCCCCGGGGCTTCCATGTAGGGGCGAGTCAGCCTATGCCTTTGCCCCATTTGGGTGACTTTGGCTTCGATTTAGGATCTGATGTCCGTTTAACGTTGCTGAACATCACGACCGATGCCATCTGCTGCCGAGGACAGATCAAAATTATGCCTGTCCAAGCTGCGGAATCAGACCTAGACTGAGAACAAGAGATTTCTATAAAGAGAGTTTAGTATGACCTATTGCTTGGGAATCATTACTCGCTATGGGCTAATCATGGCAGCCGATTCCCGCACCAATGCAGGGGTCGACTATGTGTCTACGGCCCAAAAACTATTTGATTTGTCTCAACCAGGGGAGCGCGTCCTGTTGGTCTGTACAGCAGGGAATTTATCCATGACTCAAAGTGTGTTGACGTTGCTGCGGCGCGATCGCAAAGCCGCCGTCAAAGGCAATATCAACGAATTGACAACAATGTATGATATCGCCCAGTATTTTGGTGAAAAAACCCGTCAAGTTCTTGACCAACACCAAAATTGGCTACAAAAAGACAATATCGGTGCCAATTGTAGTTTTCTGGTAGGGGGACAAATTAAAGGAGAATTACCCGAACTTTATATGGTCTATAGCCAAGGCAATTTTCTAAGGGCTACCCGCGATTCTCCCTTTCTCCAAATTGGTGAAATTAAGTACGGAAAGCCTATCCTCGATCGCATTATTCACTACGAAGAGACTTCTCTAGATGCAGCCGCGAAATGTGCTCTGCTTTCTCTAGATTCCACTATGAAATCCAATATTTCGGTGGGACCACCTATTAATATGGCCATGTACGAAGCTGATAGCTTCAAGGTAGGCTATCGGCTTAAATTGAAGCGGGGTGATCCCTATCTATTGCGCTTGCGTAAGTCTTGGGAAAGTTCTTTAAGGCAAGCCTTTAAAAAGCTCCCTCACTTGACTTGGGATGACAGTGAAGACCAGGAACAAGACAACCATCTCGTGATGACAGACATCTTGCCCTAAGGCGATATTTTTGAAACTGACTAGGATTTAATCCGTAGAGGTATCAGGTGTAGAGATCGGCGTTCTCTGATTCAACAAACGCTCAAAATCAATCACCACTTTCTGAGGTCCTCGATGAATGCTGGCACGATAATTGAATAATTGGCGCAAAATTCGAGTTGGCTTGTCATTTTGTTCAAGGGTGAGGAGCAAACCTTGATCTAGACACTTACCCGCCTGTTCTGAGATACAAATCACATTGTAGTTATTCAAATTGCCGGTAGAGACGAACCGCAGCAACTGTTGATCAGAAAACTGCTGAAATCGTTGTGATACGGTTTCGCATCGCTTTGCCGGTGACCAGTTAGACCCAAAATAGTCGCTTTCCCACACAATAAGCTCAATCATGCCCCGCTCAGTATGGGCCACCGTTGACAATTGATCGGCTGCGTTTCTGCACTCATATCGAATTTTGGGCTGTATCGGTTGATCAGGTGAAATACCAGGTTTTAGCTGAGGTGAGGTGGCATTCTCTGGCGCTGGCGTTGAGGGTGCAGTAATCCCAGAAGAGCTGGGCTGGGCTGAGACGCCTATGTTAACGGTTGGCATCATACTGGCAAGCAGCAGTACTGACGAAGCGGTGAAAAGACCTGTAGAGATGTAATTCATAGCTGTACCTTGAAAATCTTTGTTACTTGAGAAATCACCGATGTATAGATGATAAATGGCTGCGACTACAGCGTCAGCACACCTGCTTATCTGAACCTGAAAGTGTTGCTGCTATAGTCAAAGAACCTCATTCCGTACATAACGGACCAGGACAGATATTCACCACTTCTTGCTGAGGGGCAGCAGGAGGATTTGCAGGCGGAGCAGGCTGGGCGGGTGGTTGATAGACCGGAGCCGGTTGAGCTGCTGGGCGAGGCCGGAACTGATACACCGGGGGAGCAGGTGCAGACTGCCAAGTGGGTGCTGTCGCAGTTTGTACAGGAGGTATTGCTGGAGCAGGTCGATTCGTAATCTCTGCTTTGGCCTCTTTCTGGACTTGGTCAGCTATCTTTTGCCAATACTCTGGAGCTTTGATTTGGGTAGCGGTTGCGATCGCATCTTCAGCTTGCCCTGCCTTCAAGGCTTTCTTGGCAGTATTAATTGTGTGTTGATTGGTCTTGTGCTGTTCTTGCCACTGTTTTGCAGCACGCGTAGCTTGCGGTTTCACTGCACTTTTCTGCGGGATTGTCTCTACCCTAACTAGGGCCTGTTTCAAATTCCCTTGGACTTCATAATCTCGGCGGGCATCTTGCAAGAGTTGAGCCGACCATGCATTCAGTTTTTGTTGAGCTTGTAAGTGATAGAGGCTTTGATCGGACACCTCGGCAATCAACTGCACCGCATCTCCAAACTTATTTTGTGCGGCCAGTTGATTAGCTTGCTCTAAGTAGCACTTTGACAAGGGGGTAAGTAATTGTTGTTCGGGTAAGGCTTGAGTCGAGAGCGTCGATTCTCCAATCTCAATGCATTCAGAATATTTTGCTTGTCCATACAATTGGCTCAACTGAGCAATGGTGTGGCCCATCTCATTCGGTCCCCACAACAACAAGCCGCCCACACCAGCTCCCATCAGTACCGTAGACGGCAGCAGCACCTTCAGCACCTTCAGCAGCCCTCGCTGCTGTTTGTTCGTACTACTCGCCTCATACACTGGGGCTGTCCCTTTCTCAGAGGTGCGAGTCATTTGGACATTGGTTTTATTGCCATCCAGAGTTGTCTTAGGAGTCGGTATGAATAGGTCTTGCAGTTGATGAACTGTGGTAGAAAGGGGTTCAGATAGAGTAGGGAAAAGGGTTTGAGAGTGGTTCTCCATCGGCAGAGCGACACCAGATGTTAGGTCCACAGTTTTTTGATTTGCCTGAGCCCAAATGACTGAAGGAGCTATTGTCGCTGGTTGGCTCAGTTGTTGTAAATCGGCCAAGACTGCTTCTACGGATTGATACCGTTGCCGACGAACACGGCGAACCATCTTGCCCAAAATCTGGGCGAGGGCAGGACTCACCGCTGCTTTGTGTTGCCAAAGAATTTCATCTTCTTCGCTCCACTCAAACTCAACGGGTCTAATGCCTGTTAATCCATAAATACCAATCGTACCCAAGGCGTAGATGTCGCTACTGATATGGGGTTTACCCCGAATTTGCTCATTGGGCATATATCCTGGCGTCCCCACGGCGATGGTCGTTTCCACGACTTGACTATGGTCACGGTTAATTTGTTTAACTGCACCAAAGTCAAGCAGAAATACAGCCTGATCAGATAAGCGCCGGATTAAGTTATCGGGTTTAATATCGCGATGAATCACCCCTAAGCGATGGACAAATTTCAGAATCTCTAAGCATTCCTCTAAAAAAGCTCTAACTTTTGATTCTGGCCACCGTTTATCGTGACTCAATTCTTGGGCAATGGAAATTCCATCAATAAACTCTTGAACCAGAAAAAAATCTTGGTCTGACTCAAAATATGACAATAGTTGGGGGATACGAGGATGATTTCCTAAATCGCCTAAAACTTGCGCTTCTTGCTCAAATAATCGCCGAGCGATTTTCAGAAATTTAGGATCATTGGAATCGGGTTTGAGCTTTTTGATGATGCATTTAGAATGATCTGGCAAGTCAGTATCTTGGGCCAGATAAGTTGTTCCAAATGAACCTTGAGCTAAGGTCTCCAGCAAATTATATCGATCTGCTATGACTTGTCCTGACATCTCAACCTTCAATCCAATAGGTCTCTCAATCGTCGCTTATATCGAATCAATACCGTCGCTTCTCAACAAAATATAAACTCGTTGCTTAGTTTACCAATAGCATTAGTTTACCGATAGCAACAGATGGGCATCGTGATTCATATCAATCCTCGGTCAATCGAGCCACAGCAGTAAAAGTAACGCCTACTCAGTTATCTGTGGACAATCATGGAATTATGCAAACTCAAGGAATCCGATTAACATACTTTCTGGTAGTACAGCAAAGTCTCCAACACTGGGTCACAAACTAGACACCGATACTATCTAGGGCTAAAGAAGATTTCTTAAAACTAAGCTGGCAAGTCCAAGGGGGGCTTCATTAAAATTGGTACAGGTGAACCCCTATTGCTGTGTTTGAGGTCTAGTTTTGGTAGTCTCTGTGTGTTTCATGCCCAATAACGTCACTATTGAGGCTGACGTAGGAGAGCCTTTGCTAACCGTCGCTGAGCGAGCAGGAGTAGAGATCCCGACCGGTTGTTTGATGGGATCTTGTCATGCTTGCGAAGTTGATATTGAGGGCATTGGAGAGTTATGTTCTTGTATCTCCTCGGTTCCCCCTGGTCATTCTCAACTGACGATTAATCTATTTGTGGATCCAACCTGGTGATTAGGGGTGGCATGTTGGGACAATCTCTGCGATTTTGGCGGAGATAAAGGGGATAATCTCTTCATTATCACTAGCCTGTTTCCCCTCTGTAAAAACGACTAGCAGATAGGGATGACGATGAGGCAATTCAATATAGGCAGCATCGTGACGGACTGTACTGGTCCATCCCGCTTTGGACCAGACCTTAGCATTGAGAGGTACACCGCCACCAATGAAGCCCGTCACCTGATTTTCTGGATCCTTAGCGAGTTCTTGGGGGTTGAGGTTGCGGTGCATGAGAGCTAACATGGCTTGCGATCGCACCGCGGATACGGAGACCCCACCTATAATGCTATGCAGCAACCGAGCAGTGGCCTCTGTCGTTAAACGATTTCGATTGCCCCGATCCTCCCCTACAAAAGCTTGTTCTCGGCCATAGGGACCATCTCCCCACGTTTTTTGGTTGGCATTGAGAGTGCTCAGTTCTGGCCACCCCAGGGACTGAAAATAACGATTGACGATGTTACGTTGATATTGCCAGGTTGTAAACGGTTCTGGGGGTAATGCTGGGCCGCTTGTTGTGCCTGTTAGCATATCTACCACTAAACCAGTGGCATCATTACTAGAGTCCACAATCATATCTTGTAGGGCTCGTTCTAACTCCTGGGAAAGCTGCATCATTCCTGTCTCTAGCCACTCGTGAGCCGCAACTAAATAAAACAACTTGATAACACTGGCAGGATAAATACACTCTACCCCTCGATAACTAAACCCCCGAACGGGATATTGCCAAAATTCTTGGGGGCTGATACTGCCCCCCGTATTCGTAATGAACGGAGGATCATAAACAAACCAGGTCAGGGCCACCTGATTGGGGGCCAACCCAGGAAAACGAGCCCAGACTGCTTCTAAGATTGACTGACCTTGGGTTTGTAGCTGGTCATCAGACTGGAAAAAAGACATGGTCACTTAACTAAACAGAATTGTGTAGACTTAGAAAAAACAATATTTACGCAGACTACCACCATTAAAGACAGTCTGGTTGCTGAGTCAAGACTCCCTCAAATATTTTGATTTGGGTCAATCAGATTCCTAAATTCCATTTTTTCCTTTATTGTTGAAATATTTCTTGAGTTGTGGTGACTATTCTGGAGTCAATTCAGGGCAAACTCTAGAAGAGAGTCGAAGTTTAGAGAACAATAGCCAATACTCGATTTGGGTACAGGTGGATTGCTTCTCCAAACTAGACTGAATGTTTTAAGCCCTTGCTCATTAGTGGATGTAGGAGTTAAGCGTGGCAGGTCACAAAATCTTAGTGATTGACGACAGTAAAGTCATTCGTATGCGCGTCCGGGATATGCTGCCGGAAGGTGACTTTCAGGTCTTAGAAGCTAAGGACGGTGCAGAAGGCTTAAGCTTGATTCGGCAAGAGCGCCCCAACTTAATCATGTTGGATTTTCTATTGCCGCGAGTCAGTGGTTGGGAAGTTTACCAAGAATTGCAAAACGAGAATGACCTCCAGTCAATTCCTCTCGTGATCATGTCGGGCCGGAAAGAAGAAGTTACGGACAAGTTGACTGAACCTTTTGAATTCTTCGAATTTATTGAAAAGCCGTTCGAGAAACATCAACTGCAAGAAGCCATCAAAAGTGCAATCACCAAGTCAAGATTGCCTCGGATGCGAACGGAAGCCAGCAAACCTTCTGCTGCTGTGCCCAGCGTTGACAATTCTGAGGTAATCGAATTGCGTCAGCGGGTGGAATCGATGGAAACTGAAATTGCTAATCTGAAGCGAGCGCTGACCCAACTCGTTAACTTTGTGAAACAAAAGCTTTAGAGTTTTGCATAATCTAATCTTAATTATTTAGGAGGCCTCTAACGCGAATGTTGATTTGAAGGCTCAGATCCCTACGAATTCGTTCCAAATCTCGATTTAGGCAAGAGATCTAGTCTAGATCTCGTCGTCCTTCTAAGGCCCTGGCTAAGGTAACTTCGTCGGCATATTCTAAATCGCCGCCCATGGGTAGACCAAAGGCGATCCGGGTGACTCGGGTAAACGGCTTTAGGAGTTGACCGACGTAGAGTGTGGTGGTTTCACCTTCCACACTAGGGTTGATAGCCAAAATAGCTTCTTGAGTCCCGGCCTGATGGACTCGTCGGATTAAAGGTTGGATATTTAACTGATCAGGGCCAATCCCGTCCATGGGCGAAATCAGTCCTCCCAAGACATGATATTGACCCCGGAATTCTCTCGTTTTTTCGAGAGCAATCACGTCTCTGGAATCAGCAACCACACAAATGATGGTTTTGTCGCGATTGGGGGCTCGGCAGATATCACAAACGGGCTCGGCCGATAAATGAAAGCATACAGAGCAAAATCCCACTTGTTGCTTGGCCTCAATCAAGGCATGGGCCAGGGCCTCTACCTCTGCGGTGGGTCGTTTGAGAATATGCAGCGCTAGTCGTTGAGCTGTTTTGGGGCCAATGCCAGGTAACCGCTGGAGTTGCTCAACTAATCGGGCTAGGGGCCGGGTATAAACGGTACTCAAAATAACCTGCCTCTGTATCGGGATGTAGATGGGATCATGGCTGGACTATTGTCGTTGTCTTGGCTAGGATTTCTGTTCAGCTCGCAAGGCGGCAATAATCTCTTGGTTAGCTTTGGGAAAAGGATACTGATCCAGCTCGTCTAAAGTCACCCAGCGAATCTGATCACACTCAAGGGGTTGGGGTTCTCCCTGAATATGACGGCAATGATGCACGGTCAGGGTGACTTTAAAGTGGGTGTAGGCATGATTGACGGTAATTAGATGATCTTCAACCGTAATGTCTATGCCAAGCTCTTCTTTAATTTCGCGCTGTATACAGTCGGGCACCGATTCTTGGGGTTCCACCTTGCCGCCTGGGAATTCCCATAGTCCCCCTAGAAGCCCTTTTTGGGGGCGTTTATCAATTAGGATCTGTCCCTGGTCGTTCCAGATCACGGCAACACCAATTTGTTTGTGGGGCAAAGGGGCACGCGGCTCAGTCATGGGTAAAGTGGTTTGGAGTTGGTGGCGATAGGCTTGGCAATAAGGCATCCACGGACAGCGATCGCACAGCGGTTGCTTAGGTATACAAAGAGTAGCCCCTAAATCCATAAATGCCTGGTTGAATTCCCTAGGATACTCTGGATCGAGGATCGCTGCCGATGTCTCCCATAGATCGGCCATCACTTGCTTAGGAGGTAGAGGGATAGCCATTAGTCGGACTAAGATGCGCTTGACGTTACCATCCAAAATGGGTGTGGGTTGGTTCCATGCTGCACTCAAAATTCCGCCAGCGGTGGTCCGGCCAATTCCAGGCAGAGATACCACTTGATCGAACGTTTGAGGAAATTGCCCGTCCCAATCGGTGACCACTAGTTGGGCTGCTCGATGGAGATTACGAGCACGAGCATAATAGCCCAGCCCTTGCCAAACCTTCAGCACTTTCTGCTGGGGTGCAGCCGCCAAACTGGCAATGGAGGGAAATTGGGCTAGCCAGCGATGGTAGTAGGGAATCACCGTTTTGACTTGGGTTTGCTGGAGCATAATCTCCGAGACCCAAATTGCATAGGGATCTCGCGTTTGCCGCCAGGGAAGATCCCGTCCTGACTGCTGATACCATGATCGCAACGAGGAGCGGAGTTCTGCGACGGGCAACTGTTGCAGTTCAGACTTTGCCATTAACCTATATTGTGATGACTATCCTCTAAACACCATAATCCAAACCGTAGCCTTCAAAGCTGCGTTGGCCGACCTCAATGAGCTTTATCCATCTACGATTGGGCCATCATTTGGTTAAACATAGCAATTGCTTCCTCTGGCGGTACTTCCTTGACTTGAGTTGCTAGGGTCCAAGCATAACCAAAGGGATCAGACACCGTTGCGGTGCGATCGCCCCAAAATACATCTTCAGGCTCACACACACTCGTCATGCCCGCTGCAATAGCTTGGCGATAGCTAGCATCTACATCTGGCAGGTAGAGGTAAAAGGCGACGGCCGATTCTGGATTGGGCGCTTTTCGGGGTGATCCTTCAAATTCGTCACTCATAAACAACTGGGAATCTCCAATTGTTGCCGATACATGCATCACCGTTCCCTCTGGGGTTTCGAGGAACATATCCACCGTTAAGTCTAGGGCACGTTTATACAGCTCAATGGCTGCTTTGGTATCTCGATACGTGGCATTCGCAGTCAGGGTACGAAAACCAGCAGGTTTGTAATCCATAGGACATTGTTTCAGCAGTATATTGATTTTAGTAGTACAAGTATACTATCTGTGATGTCAGTTATTCCCTTTAAATTCGTGTAGTCTGGATAACAATCTGTAGCCAATCGTTGCTGGGCTTATTGTGTACACAGTTGACTGAGAACATTGACTGCATCTCCTAATCTCACCTCTTCAGATTGTTGAGAGATCCAAGTGACTAGAGTCAGTGCAACGTCAGCATTATTTGTCCCCAGCTTGACCAGCGCCTCTATCGCCTGAATGCGTACAAACCATTCCGGGTCTTTAAGCAGGGTAAGCAAGCCTGTCGTAATTTCGCTGGAGTTGTTACCCAGCTTGACCAGCGCCATTACCGCACGAATACGCACATTCGATTCTGGGTCTTTGAGCAGGGCGAGCAAGCCTGTCATAATTTTGCTGGAGCTGTCACCCAAGTTCCCCAGTGCCACTGCCGCATTCCCACGTACATTCGATTCTGGGTCTTTGAGCAGGGTGAGCAAGCCTGTCATAATTTTGCTGGAGCTGTTACCCAAGTTCCCCAGTGCGACTGCCGCATTCCCACGTACATTCGATTCTGGGTCTTTGAGCAGGGCGAGCAAGCCTGTCGTAATTTCGCCGGAGCTGTCACCCAAGTTCCCCAGTGCCACTGCCGCATTCCCACGTACATTCGATTCTGGGTCTTTGAGCAGGGCGAGCAAGCCTGTCATAATTTCGCTGGAGTTGTTACCCAAGTTCCCCAGTGCCACTGCCGCATGAATACGTACATTCGGTTCCGGGTCTTTGAGCAGGGCGAGTAAGCCTGTCGTAATTTCGCCGGAGCTGTCACCCAGCTTGACCAGCGCTAGTTTTGCCCGGATACGTACATTCGATTCTGGGTCTTTGAGCAGGGTGAGCAAGCCTGTCGTAATTTCGCCGGAGCTGTCACCCAAGTTCCCCAGTGCCACTGCCACATTCCCACGTACATTTGATTCTGGGTCTTTGAGCAGGGCGAGCAAGCCTATCGTAATTTCGCCGGAGCTGTCACCCAAGTTCCCCAGTGCCACTGCCGCATTCCCACGTACATTTGATTCTGGGTCTTTGAGCAGGGCGAGCAAGCCTGTCATAATTTCGCTGGAGTTGTTACCCAAGCTCCCCAGTGCGACTGCCGCATGAATACGTACATTCGGTTCCGGGTCTTTGAGCAGGGCGAGCAAGCCTGTTACGATTTCGCTGGAGCTGTTATCCAAGTGCCCCAGCACCTTTGCCGCACTCCCACACACATTCGATTCCGAGTCTTTGAGCAGGGCGAGCAAGCCTGTCATGATTTCACTGGAGCTGTTACCCAGTGTGACCAACACCTCTACAGCATTCCCACATACATTCGATTCTGGGTCTTTGAGCAGGGCGAGCAAGCCTGTTACGATTTCGCTGGAGCTGTTACCCAACTGCCACAACACCCCTACAGCACTCCCACGCACATTCGATTCTGGGTCTTTGAGCAGGGTGAGTAACGTTTCTGTTACAGCTGCTTCCTGCCCCAAAGAGGCTTGAAAGCTAAGGAGACGAAATCGATCGATATTCTCTGACTGATCGTTTAGTTTTGCCCATGCTTGCTCTTCTATGGCCGTTTCTCCCAACCGATGGAGGATTGTGTCAGCTTCATTCTTGACTACGCTACCAATACGGCCTGAATCACTAATTTCTAACTGCACCAACCCATCCAAAATGTCATCTACTAATTTCTGGTTGGCATTGGTGATTCCCTGCGGATCTTCTGTTAAACACCAGCCCGCAAACAGTAAGTCTCGGTGCAACCACTGTTCATACTCGCTGTCTGCTTCATAAATGCCTCGAATGGCTTTTGCAGCCCGCTTTCTCTTGAGCCTAGAGACCAACAGCAATAGTACTTCACGCCAATGCTGCTCATGTAGATGGTCTTGCAGATGCTGACTAATGATGTCGTCGTCGCCTTCCTCGAACTGGTCGTAGATCTCTTCAGCAGTTAAATACTCCTGAAAGGTCTTATGAACAAAGGCATAACAGTCTCGACCTTGCTCATTGAGTAAGCCCGTCCGCTGCTTAATGAACTCGACAAACCGTTCAGCCTCACATTTGGCCTCGTGGGACGGGCAGTTTTTTAAGCCCCTGATTTGTTGGCAGAGCTGGCGAACTAACTCCTCTTTGTCAATGAGGGTGCCACCCTCTGTATCTCCAGTATTGCCTTGAGTATGAATCCAGTAGGCCAGCTTTTTGAGGATATATAAAAGATCATCGGGTTTGAGGAAGGTTAATACTGCGTAGAGGCGAATATCTCTAGCACTATCCCAAGTGGTCAATAGGGTTTCGACAGCCTTTTCATAAAGTTTGAAACGTTGCCGAGGCAGAACCGCTTGGTAGCGATGAATCAGGACAATAATCGTTAGGAGTAAGGGATTCTTGGCCAGGAGCTGAATGCGGTCATTGTCCTGAAAGGCTTTAGCTAGATCCACTTTCCGCCGTTCTGCCGTAGTGGGATCGGGTTCTCGACTGGTGTACCAATGGTCAATAAAGGTCTGAATCTGCTGCTTATCAAAGGGTTCGAGAGTGTAGTGGGGAAAGGTTTTGAAATCAAAAAAGTCCCAGCGATATCCCGCGGGTCGTGAGGTAATAATCCCTGGATTATGAGAGTACCTGCCCCAGAACGTTTCAATTTGTTCAACGATAGTGCGTCGTTGGTCTTCCTTGACGACTTCATCCAGGCCATCCAAGAGAATCAGTGCTCGACCTCGATCTAGCCAATACTCAAAGAATCCTGTGGGCAACTCAACCGCTAAGCTTTCTGTGGCAAACCAGCGCAAGTAAGCCAATAGCCCTAGCTGGGGCTGCCATGCCCAGTTTCGAATCTGCACAACCAAGGGCAGCCAGTCTTGATCGGGATCAAACCCAATTTGAGTGGCATCGCTGGCGTTATGATCGGCCAACATGAGGGCAAAGAAGCTGACCAATGTAGATTTGCCAGAGCCTGGAGCGCCCAAAAATACTGCTTTATTTTGGGATTGACCGAGTACCTGTTGAGCGGGCAACTTGCGACCCGACTGATCGCGTTTGGCCCATCGTCGTTGTTCGGCTAAAAGCTGTTGTTGGGGATCTGAGTCTGACAATGTATCAGGGTCGATCTCTACTGCTGTAGGAGCAGAAATAGAACGCTGTTCTTCTAGCACTGTGGGCATGACGAAGATACTGGCTAATGCTTCTTGTTTTTCTATTTCCTCACCAGCTACGGCAATACCCACAAACTTGATGTCGTCTAGGCGACTGGAAAGGCACTGGAGATACTCTGTTCTCTTGACCTTAAATAAAATCCCCTGAACCTGGTTAAAGTAGCTTTCTACAAATGCCTCGACCCAAAGTTTTAGGAAGTCTTTTTTATATTTCCTCTCTATTCTTTCGTGTGCCTGTGCCTGCTGCTGTAAGGCTTCTACCAATACGTCTACGGATGGCTTCCCCTTAGCTTGAAAGGGTTTTTGTAGTTGAGTGACTACTTCTCTCTCTTGAAAGTAGTGCTCTAGAAAAGAGCGAATCCCCTGATATCCATCGGGCTGACAGGCAGCAAATAAATCACTAACCTGCTCCTGAGCATTCAGCATGGCTTGTTTGAGTACTTGGGCACCCTCTTTGGGGTTAATTTGGTTTTGAAAGTTCTTCAGGATCACCCCAGCAACGGCGGTCAATGCCCATTCATCTAAACCAAAAAGCACCATTGCTACAACCCCATCCCTAGTTCCTCATGCAATCTCATCGAACTAGTTTGCCAACTCGATGAATCATAACCAATTCTATGAAATTATCGGAATAAGGATTTTGTATTACGCCTGCTTGAATTTATGTTGCACTTGGCCCCAAATCTCGTAACACTATAGAACCCATTTGAAATCTTTTGGTAAATTCTCGACAATGGTAAGTGTCGTCAATTCCAGTTCCTATGGCTTATTCCAGTAGTCTGAGTAATTCAGAATGGGAACTCCTTGAACCGCTGTTACCCAAGATTCTGCCTCTCAAGAAAAAGACTCGCCCGCTCGAATGGAGTTATCGAGACCTCATTGATGGAATGCTCTATCGACTCAAGAATGGCT
>Ga0209185_1001483_pt1 | contig 20140 bp, 16 predicted proteins | sample SidtaG_2_FD_187425 | JGI IMG/M metagenome (GOLD analysis project Ga0209185, IMG submission 187425) | Marine algal microbial communities from Sidmouth, United Kingdom - Sidmouth_Asex2 metaG (SPAdes) (version 2) | ecosystem: Host-associated > Algae > Red algae > Unclassified | place: Sidmouth... | reverse complement strand
CACATCCCGTCACAGCCACGCTGAGCGCGAAGAGAGAAGATGCAACTAATATTTGTTTTATCATGGCCGTTCCATAGGTAAGTCCTGATTAACCTTTGCTGAAGGAAATTTTAGGGCTGCGCAAGGGATGGAATGTGAAACTGGGGCAAGATTGATATCGCGTTACAAAAGCTTATAGACTGACATTATGACCCTGAACCAAAGACATATTGCTCTCGCTGGCGACTCCATTTTTGATAATGACGGTTATGTGCCCAATGACCCCGGTGTCATCGAGCAGCTAAGAACGTCCCTTCCCAAAGATTGGTCCGCGATAAAGATCGCCGTCGACGGCGATTGCATTCGCCATGTCTATAGCCGCGTCGAGAATTTTCCGGAGTACATCACGGATTTGGTTCTCAGCATTGGCGGAAATGATGCGATGGGGTATTCTTCAGCGTTGAATGACGCCAAATCACCGAGCGATATTCCCTGCCTTGTGGCAGGACCCGCCGCAGACTTTCGAGCAAATTATAAAGCCTTATTGAGCCACCTCAGCGCGCTAAATTGTAAACTTCATGTATGCACAATCTACACGGCTGTGCCATTTGAAGACCCACTCTGGCGTCAATATGTGCCACTGGCTCTCGGAATGTTTAATCATATCATCAAAGAGGAAGCAGCGGCTTTAAGTATTGGCGTCATTGAGATTGATAAGGTTTGTGTTGAAGACTCGGATTATTCGAAGGCCTCCCCCATCGAGCCATCTGCCATTGGTGGACAAAAAATTGTCGACGCGATTATTGGGCACCTTCAAGGCAACACTTAAGCTGCTTTCGCCTCTAATGAAAACGCATGCAGACGGTCGACTTCTTCGCTGACGGCTTCCAGCACGGCACGGTGTTTCGCGAGTGTGCTCATGCCGGCGAAGGCATCCGCTGTGATAATCACATGAATATGGGTCTCCGCGCTCATGTCTTTATCCGGAAAAGCGGCCTTATGTTCCGCTGCGCCGCCATGCCCTGCGTGTAAATGTGACTGATCTTGCACCTCTAACTGCGACGGAGTGAACCGCGTGGTCAGTTTTTCCTTGATTGCCTCTGCCAAAATGCCCATCTTGCGCGGTCCCTGTTGCTCATTCAAAAATAGAAAACCCTCCCTATGGCGTCCGGCTACGAATATAAACCCAAAGGCATCGATATTAGCATCAGTGCCGCAAAGGCAAAAAAGAAGAAGAAACCGACCGAGCTACCGTGCGAATGGGCGGGTTGTGCGGAAAAAGGCGGCTGCAAAGCGCCGAAATCGCCGGATCGTCTGCGTGATTATTTCAATTTCTGCACCAAACATGCGCGCGAATATAATAAGAACTGGAACTTCTTTAACGGCATGACCGATGAAGATATTCAGGAGTGGCAAGTCGGCGCGCGTCACGGTCACCGCCCAACGTGGGACGTGCGTAAAAACACGGGCGAGCGCGCCCGGGCGCAAAAGAAGCGCCGGGCGGGTCACACCTCGGCCACCTCCGAAGGGTATAATATCTTTGGCGACGGCAAAGAGGAGCAGACCGAAGCCCCAAGACGCCGCCTGTCCAAGATGCAGCAAAAAGCCCTCAATGATCTGGGTCTGGATGATACGGCGACGAAGGCCGATGTGCGCAAACGCTACACCCAGCTCGTCAAACAACTCCATCCCGATGCCAACCAAGGCAAACGGAACACAGAAGAGAGCTTCCAACGTGTCGTCAGCGCCATGAAGGTGTTGAAGACGACGAATTTGGGCTAGCGGTCATATGAAAGACGGGACATTACGCGCATCCGGCAGCCTCAACCGCATCGCCCCAAAAGCAGATTTCGTCTTCGACTGGAAGTTTTTGACCGCCGTCACCTTCCTTCTTCTCGTAATGTGGGAGTTGCATGAGCTTGTCCATATTCTGACCGGTTATCTCTATTGCGGGGACTTTGGATTTCGTGATTTTAATGTCTGGGGCCTGGCTGATGCGTGCGCCTCGACCAATGTCCCGACATTTCTAGGTCCGGTATTCACATTCGGGATCGGCTATATCGCAATCATTTTATTATTTTCCAGATCCGCCAAATGGCGCGCCTTTGGCATTGCCTTATTCTGGGCGGCAAATCCAATTACTCGCCTTATAACGCTCGCTATTTTTGGCGGAGGGGACGAAGCCGTCGGGCTTTACCGGTCATTGAGCCTGAGTGATGTCGAGGACGGCTTCAAGCTTGCGGAGCGGGTTGCGCTCGTCATATTATGTCTCGCATCTTGGCCACTATTGGCGGGGCTTTATTACAAATTACCGCGACGAACCTGGCTTTGGATTCCCATCTTTTTAATCGCTCCGTTTCTCACCGCGATGGCAGTGTTGTTGGCTATTTATACGCCGCTTCATAAACTAGATTTTTTATCCGGACCCGGTTTTGCGGGCGGCTCAATGATGGTGACGCTGGTCTTCTTATTTAATCTGGTTATGTGCGGAATAACCATTAAATGGTTGTTTCGGGTTCCAAATCATACGCAGAGTATAGAACATGACTGATACGCAATTCCCCTTGTTCGAACCGAATACGACCGTGTCCGCACGCGAAGTCTTCGGCGTGGATTTCGATATGGAGATCCCGGCCTTTTCCAAGCGCAGCGAATATGTCCCGGCCGTGGACGACGCTTACCGATTTGATGACCGCACGACACAGGCGATTTGTGCGGGCTTTGCCTTTAACCGCCGCGTCATGGTGCAGGGTTATCACGGCACGGGCAAATCAACCCATATCGAACAAGTGGCTGCGCGGCTGAACTGGCCGATGGTGCGGATCAATCTCGACAGCCATGTCTCCCGAATTGACCTCGTCGGCAAAGACGCCATTGTTTTGAAAGACGGTAAACAGATTACAGAATTTCGCGAAGGCCTTCTGCCTTGGGCGCTGCAAAATCCTGTCGCGCTGACATTTGACGAATATGATGCGGGCCGTCCCGACGTTATGTTCGTGATCCAGCGCGTGCTCGAAGCGCAAGGCCGGCTGACATTGCTCGACCAGAACAAAGTCATCACGCCGCATCCTTTCTTTCGGATTTTTGCGACGACGAATACGGTTGGCCTCGGCGATACGACGGGCCTGTATCACGGCACGCAGCAGATCAACCAAGGCCAGATGGACCGCTGGTCTATTGTCTGCCAGCTCAACTATCTCGCCCATGACGAAGAAGAAAAAATCGTCCTCGCCAAAAGCCCGGCTTACGATACGCCCGAAGGCCGCGATATTCTCGCCTCCATGGTGCGCGTCGCCGATATGACCCGAAACAGCTTTATCGCCGGAGACATCTCCACCGTTATGTCCCCGCGAACCGTCATGAACTGGGCCGAGAATGCTCGCATCTTCGACGGCGACATCGCCCAAGCCTTCCGCCTGACCTTCCTCAATAAATGCGACGAGTTGGAACGCCCGATTATCAGCGAGTTCTTCCAGCGCGCATTTGGAAGTGAGCTGGAAGAGAGCGCGGTTACGGTGATGGTCGCGTAGTCTTTTGAGTGGTATCTTTATATCACTTGATGATCCTTATCCTTTGGAAACAGAAGGTGATTCAAAGCTGACTTATGGCTTCTGGAGTGAAGAATTTGCAGCAAGAGTGTGGTTTGTCTTGTTTGCACGCGAGATGCCTCGCGACACTTTTCCAGAAAATCTATTCGAAAAGTGGACTCATTTTCTGACGATTCCATCAAGACTGACGTTCTTATCTGACTATTCAGAGATAATTTTTTCTACCACGGACCTCCGTCAAAAAGGCGCGTTACTGGCGACCCAATTGCTAAAAAGATTAGAAAATTCAGACGTTACACTTACGAGTTTTTATCCGATGTTAAGCCATTCAACGCTTACAAAATCATATGCAAAGAACTGGGGTGACAAATTTAGTATCGAGCAAATTCTTGGTGAGCAGACTAAACTTCGAGTAATTGATGTAGGCAACCATTTTCTTGCATTGTTGAATGGCGAGCTTAATGCACACGAAGCAAGCCCAATTAAAGTTGGTGCGTTTAATCCTAATCCTGAACCGCTTTTTTAAATGACAACCACACCAATCGATAATTTCAAACGCGCTCTCGGTGCCGCAACAAAAGCTATCTCCGGTGAGCCCGAGTTGGAGATATCCTATGGCGGGGATGTGGCCGGGATTGTTCGGGATCAGGTTATGCTGCCGAGCTTGCCGCCTGCGCCCAAGCCGGAGCTGATTGCCAAAGCGCGCGGCGAAGCGGATGCGCTGGCTCTGCGTCTGGCGCTGCATGATAAAGATATTCACGCGAGCAACATGCCGCAATCCGGCCCCGCGCGGCAGGTGTTTGAAGCGATGGAGCAAGCGCGGGTTGAAGCGCTGGGCGGGCAGCATTTATCGGGCCTCGGCGATAATCTCATGGCGGCGCTGGATGCGCGCAGCAAAAGGCGCGGATTTGATAAGCCCGATATTGCGAAAGACGACACCAGTTTTGCCGAAGCCGTCGGGCTCTATGCGCGCGAGACACTCACGGGCCGCAGCCTGCCCAAATCCACCGACGGGATCATGGGCGCGTGGCGCGAAGAGATCATGCTGAAAAGCGCAGGCCGTTTTGAGAGCCTAAAAACCGCGCTGGATGATCAAGACACATTCGGGAAATTCGTGCAGGACCTGATTGCGGATTTCGACCTCGGCGATGAGAAAGCCAATCACGAGGAAGAAGACGACCAAGACGACGAGTCCAAAGAAAATGAGGATGACGAGCAAAACCAAGATCAAAATCCACAAGAGGATCAAGAGGACCAGCCCGGCCAGACCGAAGTGTCCGACGCGGACGCGATGGAGGATGACAGCGCCGACCCGCAAGATATGGTCGATGCGGAAAATATTGACGGCGAGTCGGATGATTCCGAAACGACGCCGGACGCCAATGCGCAGCGCCCCGACCCCCGAAACCTGCCCGATCCCTATACCGTCTACACCACGAATTTTGACGAGGTTATCAAAGCCGAAGAGCTCTGCGATACGGAAGAGCTGGACCGTCTGCGCGGATATTTAGATGGCCATATGAAAGGCTTGTCGGGCGCGATCTCGCGTCTTGCCAACCGTTTGCAACGGCGTCTTTTGGCGCAGCAACAACGTTCATGGACCTTTGATTTGGAAGAAGGCATGCTCGACACGGCGCGGCTGACGCGGGTCATCACCGACCCCATGAGCGCGCTGACGTTTAAGGAAGAAAAAGAAACCGACTTCCGCGACACGATTGTGACCATCTTGATTGATAATTCCGGCTCTATGCGCGGCCGCCCGATTATGGTCGCCGCCGTGACCGCCGATATTATGGCGCGGACATTGGAGCGCTGCGGCGTGAAAGCGGAAATTCTCGGCTTTACAACGCGCGCGTGGAAAGGCGGCAAATCCTTTCAGGATTGGATGGCAGCGGGCAAACCCAGCCATGAAGACAAGGGTGGCCCGGGCCGTCTGAATGATCTGCGCCATATCATTTATAAATCGGCCGATATGCCGTGGCGACGCGCGAAGCGAAATCTCGGCTTGATGATGCGCGAAGGTTTGCTGAAAGAAAATATTGACGGCGAAGCGCTCGATTGGGCCTATCGCCGCCTCATGTCCCGCCCGGAGCAGCGGCGTATCCTGATGGTCATATCCGACGGCGCGCCCGTGGATGACGCCACGCAAAGCCAGAATAAATCCGGCCTGCTGGAAAATCACCTGCGCCTGATGATCGACCGAATAGAGAACCGCAGCGAAGTCGAACTCGTAGCGATTGGGATTGGTCATGATGTGACGAGGTGGTATTCGAAGGCGGTCACGATCATGGATGTGGAACAGCTCGGCGGGGCGATGACGGAGAAATTGGCGGAGTTGTTTGATGAACGCGGCGGGCGGCGGTAAAACCGCTGGTTGGTTTCGGTATGGGCCACGAGTTAAATCGACTAGGCTAGACCCGCCTCTCCTATCAATTCGGCACGGATAAATTGAAAGCCCTCTCCGATTTGAGGCCGCATATTGACCGAGGGCAACGTCTGCCAGATATGGCGGTTTTGGCATCCCGCCTACCCGAATCCTTTAAATCCGAACTTTCACAGATGGGCTTTAACCCCGCGCCGCTTCGAGCGCTTGGGTTTAATAAATCCTCTGACGAGAATTGGTCGCTGCCTTGGCATCAGGACCGCGTCATTGCCATGCCCCGAAAGGAGCCCGACCCGCAATTCAAAAACTGGTCGCGCAAGTCGGGTGTTTGGCACTGCGAGCCATCTGCCGATATCCTGGAAGAAATCGCTTTCGCTTACATTGCCTTTGACGACATCCCCAATGAGGCGGGTGGATTGGAAATAGCGGAAGGCACGCATAGATATGGAGCGATTACCGAATCCAAAATTAGCGGACGCGTTCAGGCCGCAAGATTGATTCAACCGAACATGATTGCAGGTCAGGTTTTGCTTGTTTCTGCACTCACTCTGCACCGTTCTGCACCGATGAAGTTCAAAGAAAACCGCAGAGCCCTGAGGGTCGATTTCGGGTCTGCCGCACTGAATCTGTCCAGAAAGCGCACTGACGCGCCCTGAGTTTCATAGGTTTAAAGCATATTCAGCAAGAAAAACGGGTTTCGCTACCCTCTTGCCGCTCAACGCCATAATCAAAATACATCATCGACTTTCCCCGATGTTATAACTTTTATCACCCGGATGCTGTTCTACCTCGGTTGAACGCTCCGGGTCTTTTTTTGCTAGGACTTTGCTGAAACTTCTCCGAACCCGATGCGTTACCGCATCGGCGCTCCGCTGCATTTGGTCCCCCGGACCAAAGTGCGGGCGCTACGCGTGTTATAACTTTTATCGCCCGGATGCTGTTCTACCTCGGTTGAACGCTCCGGGTCTTTTTTGCCTTCATTATATAAGATGTCACACCGACGCGCGCGGCGCGCGCCCGGTGCCTATTCCCTGAAGTTTCGGCGAGCACCCGACCTTCACGGAATGGGCATCGGGCGTCCTTGTTAAAAATAAAGTTTCAACAAAGGCCGCGTCGGTGTGACAAAATTTGAGGGTTCGGTGGTTTCAATCCCGTTTCGCGGCCATTGGCGCCATAAAAGTCCTGTCGATTTTCAACCGTTTATAAAATAATCAAAAAACAAAATCCGCGCTTCACCCATTATGCCGCATATTAGATGGGTTCTTTCGGACATAGGACAGGCGAGGCCTCGCTTGCTGGTTTGGAGGACGGTAGGGCTGAGCGGCTTGGTGTGAGAACCGGGCGTGTGCCGGGCCTTTTGCGCTGAGAGTTGACTGCTTCGTCTTAAACCGGGTCTTGTTCAATAAAACGAGCATTTCTGACCGGAAGGCAAAACTGCAGGACCCCCAACCGGTGCATCAAAAACTACTGCCGCAGGGTTAGCCTTTGCGAGAAACATTACTATCTTTCGGTCTTCCGTCGTGGAGGCCGACCCTGCGGGCAGTCCTAATTGCCCTAAACGAATCGACGGCAGCCATAGGATAGGCTGTGAACAATTTCGCTTGGGCGGCTTTAAGATTATTTTTTAGCGTTTCTTGTCTGCGCCAAGACCATCGCCTGAAAATCATCATGGACTTGCGGGTCTGATGGGCTGAAGAATTGTAGCATGATAATGCCAATGGCGTCGTTTTCCGGATCGACCCAGAAATTGGTGCGCGCTGCGCCGCCCCATCCAAACTGCCCCGGATAGCGGCCTTTGGACGCCTCCAACTCCGGCGTGCTGGTCAGTTGAACGGAGCCGCCATAGCCAAATCCCGCGCCCGTCTCGCCGCCAATCCACGGCAGCAAAGATGGTGTATCGCCAAGGTGATCTGTCATCATTAGGCGCACGGTCTCAGGCTCCAAAATTCGCGTGCCGTCAACCTCCCCTTCATTCAGCAGGAGCCGCGCAAATTTAAGCCAATCCTCCGTTGTCGAGGTCAGGCCCCCGCCGCCGGATTGGAACTTGCCGGGCTGGGTAAAGGGCGAGGTCTGCCCGTCTTCGGCGAGCACAAAACTGCCGTCTTCCTGCAACATATAATTAGACGCAAAGCGCGGCTTGAGCGCGGGCGCGACGGTGAAACTTGTTTCCGTCATGCCCAGCGGTTCAAAAAAACGCTCAGACATGGCTTCGCCCAATGTTTGGCCCGTAATGACTTCGGCGATGCGGCCCAAAATATCGATGGAATAGGAATAAAACCATTGCCCGCCGGGTTGCCCCAACAGCGGGAGGTTCGGCATTTTGTCCATATTCTCTGCCATCGGAGTCTGCGGATTAAATAAGTCCGCAGCCCCCCAAGCGTCTTCAATCGGGTTCCCACCGAAAATACCGTAGGCCATGCCGGCGCGGTGCAGCAGTAAATCCTCAATCGTCATAGGGCGGGCTTGATCTTCATATGCGGGCTTACCGTCTTCGCCGAGGCTGACGACTTTCATCGCGGCGAGCTGCGGAATATATTTGGAGGCGGGGTCGGAGAGTTTGAGTTTCCCCTCCTCCATAAGGTCCATAATGAGCGCCGAGGTCACGGGCTTGGTCATGGAATAAACGCGGTAAACCGTGTCGGATGTGACGGGCGTGTTTCGCTCCCGGTCAGCCAAGCCGAAGCTGCCGCGGTAAATGGTCTGCCCTTCATCAAACACAAGTGCCTGAACGCCAATAACTTCGCCGCGCTCGACTGCAGCGGAGAGCAAGTCATCCATCGCGGCCACATCAAAGGATGCCGCAAGCTCAGTCGGGGCGTCCGTATTTGCGCGGCACGCGGCAAGTCCCAGCGCGAATACGGGGACGAGGGTTGAGAGAAAAAGCGTTTTCAAATGTATCATGCACTAACTTGTGCCGCTTCTCGCACTCTGGTCAAGCACTTGCTTTTGAGGCAAAGCCATGCGCACATGATTTGGATTCACCGCATAATTCTGACGGGTATTTTGCTGTATACGGCGCTCGCCGTGATAGCCTTTTTCGCGCAACGGAAATTAATTTATTTTCCGCCCAATATTTACCACTCGCCACCCGCTGAAATGGTGGAGGTCAGAACAGAACTGGGCGGGTTAGCCTGGTATAGTCCGGCCAGCCCCAACCGCCCGACCGTCATGGTTTTCCATGGGAACGCCTCATCAATCGATAGTAATATGCATATTTTTAGGGATTTGCACGCGGCGGGATATGGCGTGTGGTCAGTCGGCTACCCCGGATATCCGGGGACAGAGGGCGCGCCGAAACAAGATAGTTTGGTCGCCGCAGCCGTCGATCAATATCAGCATTTGTCAAATATGGGCGTCGAAAGCATCGCGTTCTACGGCACGTCATTGGGCGCCGCCGTGGCGGCCCAACTCGCCGCCCGTCATCAGCCCGATTTGCTGATATTGGATGCGCCTTTTAACTCAGTTTTGGATATGGCGCGGCGGCAAATGCCAATATTGCCCGCGCGGGTCTTACTGAAAGACCAATGGCGATCTGACAAAGCGTTGGCGGAATTGAATGTGCCGTTGATTTGGATTCATGGGACGACCGATACTGTCATCCCAATATCGCAAGGGCAGACATTATATGACGGGTATACCGGCCCTAAATATGCCCATGTCATAGAGGGTGCAAATCATAATAATACCTGGCTCAATGGCGGACGTAACATCGCCTTAACCGCGCTTAGCAAACTGTAGAACAAACCTGAATTTAACCTATCGCTTAGAACGTCTCTGCCATAAACCTCTCTTATGACCGCACCGCTTTCTCTCCAATCTGTTTCAAAATCTTTTGCCGGAAAACCCGCCGTCCGCGATGTGTCTTTCACTGTTGAGCCGGGTCAGATCGTTGGATTTCTGGGCCCCAATGGCGCGGGAAAAACAACAACGCTGCGCATGGCTTTAGGCCTGATCAAACCCGATAGCGGGAGCGTGAAATTATTTGGCGAAGCGCCCGGCGAGAACGCCTTTGGTCGGGTCGGATTTCTGCCCGAAGAACGCGGCCTTTATAAGAAGCAAACCGCGCGCGAAGCCATCGCGCATATGGCGCGTTTGAACGGGTTGAAGAAGAAACAAGCCTTCACCCTCGCCGATGAAATGCTGGACCGATACGGCCTCGGCGAGGCCAAGAGAAAGAAAAATAAAGATATGTCAAAGGGCATGGCGCAGAAGGTGCAGCTCCTCGCCGCGATTGCCCATGATCCGGAATTCCACATGTTGGACGAGCCGTTCTCCGGCCTCGACCCCGTGAACCAGCAAGTGCTGGAAGGCATTGTGCGCGAGATTGCTTCCCGCGATCGGACGATCATTTTCTCAACACATGTGATGGAACATGCCGAGCGGCTTTGCGACCGAATTATCTTAATGGCGTCGGGACGAAAAGTATTTGACGGCACGACCGAAGCCGCGCTCGCCGAAGCCCCGCGGCGGGTCACAGTGGCGTCGGAAATGGACGGACTGGCTGAACTTATTGAACCTTTCGCCGCGACGGTCGACAATCGTCCGAGCGGCGATTTATCACTGACGTTAAAACCTGGCGCACAAGCCCATGACATTTTGGAACGCTCCGTTACGCAAGGCCTGCGCTTGACAAAATATGAACCCATCCGGCCAACACTTCACGAAGCCTTTGTGACGCTGGTCGGCGAAGATGTGCGGCAGGATATGGACCTTGAAGTAGAGCCTTTCGAATGAGCCTTTTCCCAAAAGTGAACTTACGCCGGACCTTCTTGATCGCGCGCCGCGATTATCTTGGTTACGTGAAGACGTGGGGCTTTTGGATATCTTTCCTGCTGCCCTTTATCTTCGGCGGGTTCGGGTTCCTCATGGCAACAGCTGACATTGAACTCAGTCCCACCCAGCAAGTCACGATTTTGGATGAAACCGGACTTCATAAAGACGGATTATTAGATCTTTATGATGAGATGCTCGAGGAAAAAGCCAAAGAGATCGTATCTACGAAAGCTTTTTTCATTCAAGACAAGAGACAACGAACGGAGTTCCAACGCATATTAAAGGTCGACGGCACGGAAGCTGCCCAAGCCTATATTGCTGATAATGTGCCGGGGCTTTCAACGACCTATGAGCCGCCCGTCGCAAATTTCGATTTTATCGAACCCCCTGCGGATACGTTGCAGGGACTCATGCCTTATTTAAAAGGCGAATCCACCATAAGCATTGAAGGGAAACCCACAAAATTGGGCGGCGCAATTATCTTCAAAGCCGGGTCGGATCCCGCGCGCCCTGACGCACAATATTGGACAGCCAACGTCAATAAAGAAGACGCCTCAAGACTGGCGGATGCATATTTAAAGCAATTGTCCCGCGTCAATTATTTGGAACCCAAAGGTTTGAGCGTTAAGGAGTTAGAACGACGAGTTGCCGAATCGCCCGAAACGCGACTTTTTGATCCCACGAAGACGCTCGAGGATTCGCAAGATGTGAACCAGAGCGATACGGTTCCGTTTATTGTTGCGTCCGTCCTCGCGCTCATGCTGTGGCTGACGGTTTTTTCCGGCGCCTATATGTTGTTGACATCTATGCTCGAGGAAAAGCTCAACAAGCTGCTCGAAATGATGCTCGCAACCACACGGTTTTCAGAAATTATCTTGGGGAAATTATTAGGTGTTGCGGCGCTGACCCTGTCAATGATGGCGCCCTATATCCTCGTCGGCATAATCGGGGTTGTGGGGTATGTCGCTTTTGGTCCTGACCAAGATGTGGTCAAGGGGTTGGTGTCTGCGTTTGATGCCAAGATGATTATCTTCCTGATTATATATCTCATCTTGGGATATGTTCTTTACGGCGCATTTTTCATTGCGCTGGGGTCGCTCTCTTCTTCCATGCAAGACGCCCAAACTCTAACAACGCCTATCCTCTTTATCCTCATGGCCTGCGCCGCAGTAATTCCGCTAGGCATGTCTGATCCGGATAGTCCGCTCCTGCGCATTGCCACCTTCATTCCGTTCTCGGCCCCCTTTGCTTCTATCGTGCGCCTGCCCTCTGACCCGCCGCTTTGGGAGCTCTTATTGTCCACGGCTTTCTTGACGTTACTTTGCATCGGGACGATTGCTATGGCCGGACGGATTTTCAGATTTGGAGTCTTGTCAGGCGCAGGCGCGGAAGTTGTCATCGCCTGGTTCAAACGCGTCGTTCTGCGGCGTAAGGCCTAGGTGACTTTTTAAGGCGTCGTCCCTATGTAGGTTGCTATGAGCCAGCCCAATCAAACCCGCGATGCTATTTTAAAAGCCGCCTTGAAAATTGCGCCCTTTGAGGGGTGGACAGATTTGACTTTAAAACGCGCTGTCCGCGATGCAGGCTATCCTGACGGGTCGGGAGAGTTATATTTCGAAAACGGCATTGCGGATCTTCTGGATCATTGGTCCGAAGCATTGAACGCCCAAACGGCGCAAGGCTTAAGTCAGTTGGATTTAGACGCGCTGAAAATTCGGGAACGTGTCACCCAAGGCGTGCTCTTACGGCTGCAAGCGATTGACCCGCATGAAGAAGCCGCGCGGCGCGCCTCGTCCCGCTTGATTCTGCCGGACCTAGCCGCAACGGGCGTTCGCCAAATTTGGAAAGCAGCAGATACGATTTGGCGCGGAATTGGCGACACATCAACGGATGCGAATTACTATTCCAAACGGCTGATTTTATCCTCAGTCATCGGATCAACCCTCCCCGTCTGGCTGTCAGATCAATCTGAAGACAAAACCGCCGCGCGCGCGTTTTTGGACGCCCGAATTGAAAATGTGATGGAGTTTGAAAAGCTGAAATGGCGCGTGAAAGGCTTTACCAAAAACATGCCCGAACCTGCGGAAATTCTGGGCCAGCTTCGATATGGCGGTTTGGACTTTTTCACCAAGCCGAAAAAAGGTCGTGCGCGGCGCAGGCGCTATTCGCGCTGAGGCGTCTTCAAGGCTTCCGCCCAGACGGATTTAGCGAGGCCTGCGAAGCGTTTTGAGACATCTGTATCAGACACCGAAACCGGGACACCTTTATCTCCGCTTTCGCGAATAGACATCTCCAATGGAGCAGCGCCCAAATATTCAATATTCAATTTGGCAGCGTCGCGAACTGCGCCGCCCTCGCCGAAAATGTGATGCGCTGATCCGCAATCCGGACAGGTGAATACGGCCATATTTTCAATCAAACCCAAAACTGGAATATCGACTTTTTCAAACATGGCCACGCCCTTGCGCGCATCCAAAAGCGCAAGGTCTTGCGGCGTAGATACAATGATAGCCCCGCCGGGATTTATATCCTGAGCCAAGCCAAGTTGAGCATCCCCTGTGCCGGGCGGCATATCAATCAGCAACACGTCCAGTGCGCCCCAATCTACATCCCATAACATGCGGGCAATTGCGCCCTGCACGAGCGGGCCGCGCCAAACTATGGGACTGTCATCCGGCGTCAGATAAGCAATCGACATGGTTTGGATTCCGTGCGCTTCAATCGGAATAATGATTTTCCGAGAGCCCGCTTGAATGGCCCGCGCTTGCTGTCCTGAGGTCCCAAACATCATTGGCAGGCTGGGACCGTGAATATCGGCATCCAGCAGGCCGACACTCAAGCCCGTCTTTCTTAAGGCCACTGCCAAGTTCGCGGCCATCGTCGATTTCCCGACCCCGCCTTTGGCGGAAGAAATCGCGAGAATGCGCTTTACCTCGCCGTCGCCCTGAACGCCGTCGGGTCGTCGGGCTTGATGGGGGTTTGCCCGCGAACGACCGCCGATTTGTGGCCCGGGTTTATGGGCAGATAAAATCACCTGCGCCTTGGCCACACCGTCCAAGCCTTCCAAGGCGTCTTGTGCGGCAGCTCGAACCGCAAAGAAGGCGTCAGCTTGCGGTGGCGGGATTTGTAGGACGGCTTGAACCGTACCTTCATTGAACTCAAGTGAGGTTAATCGTCCGGCAGACACAATATCTCCGTCCTTCAGAGGGTCCTTAATCGCAGATAAAACCCTAAGCGCAAAGTCTTCGGAATAAGCCATTATCGCGGGGCGCGCGGAGAGCTAGAAGACCGAGGGGCGCCGCAGGCTAAAGACATTTGTCCGCCCTTTGAAAGGCGAATTGGCATTTGTTCCTTGCCTTTAAAGGCAATGAGAAGATCGCCATTGGGTAATACCGAGAAATCCTTAGCCATGTTTGGCAAAACCGCGACATGCGTTCTGCGCGGCAAGCGGCCCGTGAGATCCAGCGTATAAGCCGAAATGTCTGCAGCGCTTCCGCCAGTGCTATCCATAACCCAGAATTGCTTCGTTGTTTGGCCAAGCTTTAACGGACGGCCCGGAAGAATAGCGAGAGGCCCTGCGAAATTTCCAACCGTTTCAAAGTCGCCTGATTTATTGTCATAATGCAATATGGACCCACCGGAGGGGACGGATCGTGAACCCGGTTTCTTCAAATCATATCCGGCCAACCATCCAGTAGAAGTTGGATGCGCCGTTGTGAGGTTAGACCGAGACAAGGATACGCGGGCTCTGTCATCGGCAACCATCCATCCATCATCGAAAAACGGCATCTGCGCGCGCATATCCTCGAGATCAAATACGCGGATCGGGCAGGTCTGATTTGGCGTCTTAGTAGCCGTTAGCTTCAATTTTTTCCGTGCCGCAACAGCAATCGCTTTTACGGGATGGTCGATTCTCGCGCGAATTAATGGCTCATGAGCGGGCTTATTTGCGCGCATAATTCCTGCGGAGAATGTCCGTATATCGTCAGATTGGATGAGATCAGTAATCACCTTATCATAAGATCTACGGCGCGCATAATAATAGGCAATCCGGTCACGGTTTATCCACTTCTCAGTCCGGGCAACGAACCAGATAAACTCCAAAGCCGTGTCAGCGCCTGCTGCTGTCAAATATGGAAAATATTGATCTTGGACAATATGCGGCTGACCTTTGACCAAGAAGGAAAGCGCGTCTGCGCGAGCCGGAGTCAGCTCCGGAAATGGGCCCCCGGCAATCGCTATCAGCCCATGCATTCCACTCGCTCTCGCAGAAGTAGATAGCTTTTGATCGCCCGACATGTCTTGCGCGAATTTCAGATAAAATCCGTCAGCGCGCGATTTATGACGCGCCGCTAACATATGTCCGACAGCCCTGGATTGAGCCGATGTCTCAAAATTCTCCATCTCCGCCAAAAGTGTTTTAAACGCTTGAGCCGGGTTATTACGATAGAGCGCGCTATAGGCTGCGCCGACAATGTCGCTGTCCCCGCTCCGTAAGAGCGCTGCGAATTGCTTTTCGTGACCTTTCGGGCTTAACAGCGCCAAGTAGGGCGCGGCCGATGGGTTGGGGTCCATGAGCAAGGCTGACAATACCGGCTCTCGCAGCGATTGAGCGAGAGGCGCGCGCGCAACATTTGGCGGCAATTTGAGGAGCGCGAGACGCACCCGTTCTCGGACGTTCGCATTGGGATGACCCAAACTTCTGAGCAATAAGTCCCGTGACATCAGGTGACCGTCCAAAAGCAAGGGAAGGTAAGTTTCAGCCTTGTCTTGGCTCCACTTTGCCTGAATGCGCTGACGGTCCTGAGCGGTCAAAGACCCGAGATTAGAAATCAGCCGCGCGATGTCCGCCTGCCCGTTATCACTGTCGAGTAGCGAGAACAGAGCCTTTTTACCCGTGGGGCCAAACCGCCGAAATTCGGCTTCCAAGACGTCATAGTCGAATTCCGACGCATCATGGCGCTGCACTATATCAAGACAGGTTTTTAACGACGCACAAACGGATCTCTCTTCAGGGGTCAGGTCACGCGCCTGTGCAGCCGGGATATTTACGCCGAAAAGGCAAACAGACAGAGCCGCCGCTTTTATAAAAGTTGAGAGTGACACATCTTTGCCATAAGTGATGTGAGCCAAGGCAACAAGACGCCGAACACTGTTTAGGCAGAGGAATGCGAAAGGGCAGGATTAAAGCGCAGGTCCCGATGGGACAAAAATATCAACCTCGCGGGGTGATCAGATGTCGTAACATCAGGACCTGCAACTGCACTCTTCCCAACACGCAAATTTGGCCTGCCTCGCTTTATTAAGAGGCGCGGTTTAGGTTCAACAATCCGCCGAAACAAGATGGTACTGTCTCGTTAGTGGGAATTACGGATTCCAAATCATATTACACGGGAGACGCCAAAACTCTCGATCGAAGCCCTTCGTAAACGTCAGAGCCATGTGAGCTTTCCGGACATAGGGAGTCGTGAAAACCCTGACGGAACGAGCTAAAAGCCGTTCAAATTCCAAGATATCTTGAATCCCTATTTCATCCTCCGCTAGGAGTGCGTTACAGCCATATGGAATCCTCCAATCCCCCGCACCCTACGATCGTCGGGTAAAAGACCACATTCAGTGTTAAATCACAGTTACAATCAAGAGGCGTGTATCTTGCGAAATTCTATCAACGTGCCTCCGCCGGAAGATTTCACCAGCTTTAGTCCGTCTGAGCTCTTTAAGTTTTACTTTCAGATCGGTCGGTGGACGGAAGATAGTTTTAGCGACGCACTGCAATCCTACACACGGGGTAAGCTCGTCAGCACCGTCACCATTAGTAAATGGAAAAACAAAAACGTTATTCCGACACGCTATTCCGGCGCTTTTTTAAAGATGATTGAGACCTTAGCTGAGCCGGCCCTGGCGAAACGTTGGACAACAGCCTTTGAAACGGTTTGGGCCCTGCATTCTGCTGGGCGGACGGCGCGCAAACCTCAATCGAATATGTCGACATTTTCTGATGAGATCTGCGCCCTGCACCGCAAATGGATCGAAAAACTCTATTGTGAAAAGCGGCCCGGAGACCCTTTTTCACCGTCGCAGATTTACGTTCCGCTCCAGATAAGCGATAGCGAAACAAACATCTCAACTCCGCAGAACGTCGAAAGTGTTTTGGACCAACTTACGGACGGCAAAGAAAATCCGGGCATGAGCGATTGGGTATTTATAAGCGGCCGGCCCGGCGCTGGGAAATCGATGACCGCATTGCACATGGCTCACAGCTGGTGTGAAGGCAGTCTGTTTCCAATCTTTTTACGGGGCAGCCACCTCTCCGATATAGACATTGATATCATTGACCCGGTTCAACCCCTTGGAGACTCCTTCTCTGCCAAATCATATTTGAAACACTTCCGCGCATCCTCCTTTGATGAGGCGTGTATCATTATCGACGGCTTGGATGAGATAAACCGAGGATCGCTAGGCGTCACTCATGCGCTAAGCCAGTTTATTGCAGAGCTGGAAAATGAACAGAAAGTCTGCGCAGCGCATAGCAAATCCCTGCGAATTATAGCCTTTGGTAGAGAGGTGCATATGCAGGTCTGCGCCAACCAACTTTCGACGGCAGGCTTAAGGCGCTTTGCTTTGTGCGCGCTCGACGGCACGCATCGCGAGCCTATCAATGCTTTAAACTCCACCCATGGAGAGGATTTGCGCGCCCTGTGGTGGAAGAGATATCTTGCTGCAAACGGTTATATTAGCGACCCCAGCCTACCCGATTTTCTAACAACGGAATATGATGACTTTGCCGACTTTGGAGCTGACCCCTTACTGGCCTTCTTAATATGCCATTCAGCGCTAGAGAATCATGACAACAGCCTTACCGCGACCTTACCCCATGAACGGGTGAACGCGATGACATATGCGTCAAATAAGAATGAAATTTATCGGACGATCATCAAACGCCAAGCCAAAAGCGCTCGGCATTTATTAGATGCAAAACGGTTTACCTCCGTTCTTCAACTTATTGCGCTAACTGTTTGGCAAAACGGAGACGGGCGGAACGTGTCGTTACAGACAGTTTATGACCGCATTGACGCCCCCGAGATTGAAGCGGCATTCCAAACTCTAGGTTTATTAAACACGCCTATGCAAAGCCCGCCGGATATGTTGGTAACAGCTTTTTATTATCGCCTGTCACATGACAAGCAACAGTCAGAAGCGGGCGTGATTGAGTTCACCCATAAAACTTTTGCCGAATATCTAGTTAGTACACTTTTATTTGACCGGTTCACTGAGGTCGTCTCAGCCTTTGGCGAAGGCGCCAGATTTGAGAGGGCATTGAATGACTGGATACGGGTGTCAACACAAGGCGTTCACAGCCCAAGCTTAGCGGGTTTTTGTCAAGAAGAAGCCGCCATCCGATTTGAGTCTCTTTCTCTTGTGGACTGGGACAGGACTTTGAAGATAGTTCGAGATCATTTTTATACTCACGACTCCAAAAGCGCCGGCATCGGCCTCATTTCCGAACTTCAACACGCAACCAATCTTCTGCTTTTTATTTGGTCCTGTTTGAACGCTGAGCGGCAAAAACGCACAGACAATTGCTTCATACTTCTCAATGAGGGTCCAAATTTTAACGTGACTGACCTGAAAACAATTCAGCGCCGGAATGGATTAAATTTAAAATCAAGCTCGCCCATTGAACCTACACTTCGCGACCTCAGCTTCCTCACGCAGACTCTCTCGGCCCTTCATTTGAAAACCGCAGATATGAGCCAGCTAAGTTTCAGCCTTGGCCATGTCCAAAACCTCATCTGTGAAGACAGCAGTTTCGCGATGACCCATTGGAGCCACGTAAAACTCTCGTCGTCAAGTTTTGCACGAACCATTTTTCAGCAAGCCATTTTCCATCACTGGCGAGCCGTCGACACGCGTTTCAGCAACTGCCTTTTTCAGGGCTCACGATTTCAAGGCAGTCGTTTTTCGAACTGTCAAATTGAAGAAACATACTTTTCTCAATGCCATTTTGCAGATGTGGAGTTTATTGCGTCGCAATTTAAAAACGTCGTTTTCGATCGTTGCATATTCTCACAATGCGCTTTCTCCTCTGACAAAACGACCGCCTCACCTCTGACCGCACAGTTCCGTCATTGTACTTTTATGGATATGGAAACGTCTCTTAGAAACATCGCGCCTAAGAATATGATAAACTCTATCTCTGAAGGTGAGGCGGAAATGATGGGGTCTCCGACCGAAAGCCATAATATAAAAACGGCTTTAGACGAATTATTATAAGGGACTTACAACAACTTAGCGGTCTAACGTTTGAATAAGCTCAAGATCAGTTCATGGCCTTGAGGCGCCATATTCGGGTAGCTCCAATTAAACCTGGAAACCCTCATGCAAACATTCCCCAAAGCGCCGTCCTTATCCCTTCGCGGTCTTATCTTTAGATCCCTATTTGTTGGGAAGCGGCTTTCTGTCTGCACGCCAATCAAAATTGCATCGATACGAAAATGACGCGCGCGATTGAACCTGATCGCATCCGGCGGCGCGATATCTTGGCTTTTATTAGACTAATTCTAAGGCCCCTCGTGAGACTATTCACGCTGTCTGTCTTTAGTCCGAAAAATACAGAGCAAGCCTCACGTCAATTTTCAGAAATTTATTCTCGCCTCTGGGATTTTGCCGATCACTCTATTTCCCATCAAGGCTTTGACTTACCAACTTCTTTAGGAGAGAGCCCGGTCAACAGGGTCAATAGATTGCTCGCCAAACTTTACGGGGGAACATTTGCAAGTCTGTCTCTCGGGGGGTCTTCAGGCGCTTTGCTGACCTTGTTGACCGCCGTCATGCCCAAGCTTTCTTCTGACCGAGACCTCATTTTATTTGATGATGCCTGCCATCAAAGCACGATTGGCGGCCTCATTTTTGGTCGATGGAAAGCCATCCGCCTTCCACGAGGCAAGCAGGTTAATCATCAGACAGTTTGCCCTGTGACATTTGAATCGGTCAAAGATGTCATCGAACGCCATGGCTCGGACAGGTTTGCGGCAATCATTCTGGTGCTGCCATCTTATGATGGATTTCGTTCGCCCTCGGAAGATATGAGAATTTATGACTATGCAAAATCCCGCGGCATATTTGTTATTGTTGACGGGGCGTGGGACGCGCTTAGGTTCCGGCGTCCCACATCAAACACCCCTCCACTGTCATCCATCTGTGACGTTTGGATAACCAGCCCGCATAAACGAGGCCTCACACCCTCCAGCTTAGGATGTATTCTCACCGACAATGAAAAAATCGCCCGACTTTGGGATGAGGCTTTGGACTTGGGCTTTCGATCTTCCAGCGTTTCTTTTGTAAACATTATGATCGCGGAACATAGATTGGAACAAATCGTTTCCGGGGAGTGGGACATGGTTTTCGATCAAGCTGAGCGTGCAGCGATGTCAATATCTAACCGAATTCATGAAGT
>Ga0209185_1001481_pt1 | contig 20185 bp, 14 predicted proteins | sample SidtaG_2_FD_187425 | JGI IMG/M metagenome (GOLD analysis project Ga0209185, IMG submission 187425) | Marine algal microbial communities from Sidmouth, United Kingdom - Sidmouth_Asex2 metaG (SPAdes) (version 2) | ecosystem: Host-associated > Algae > Red algae > Unclassified | place: Sidmouth... | reverse complement strand
AACGCGGGCCAGCTGGCGAGCTCTACACTAGTGATAAATTCATATATGCTGACGGCAGATTCTATGGTAGTCGAGAGTACTCTGATGATGGATTTACATGGCAGGATTACGGCAATGGAGTCAATGGAATAGTGACGATTTTAGATAATGGTGATATACATCTAGTAGGAGATTGCGCCTATTCCAACACCTCAAACTTATGTGATGAGGTTTATATATCGAGGGATAGAGGCGAGACTTTTCAGTTTGCAGGAAATCTTGATTTTGAGTTTCTATTGCCTAACTCAGGTTCTGTAAATTTCAGATCAGATACACATGTAGGGTCTGTTGCAATAGGGCAACGTGGCGTAATGCTTTATGACAATGGGAGAAACTACTTTTCAGAAGATGGCATATCGGATTGGAGGCTTCTAGGCCAAGAGGTCGGAGCAGCTTTCGCTTTTTCTGTAGAGGCTTCCAGTAAGGAAAATCTGATTGTAAGAGCTGATAAGGACAACTATAAAGTTACTGACTCAGATACAGCCAATACCGACCACTAATTATTTGAAAAATACAGGCTTCTGTATGAGCAAACTTCGATTAATTTGGCTGATAGAATTTCAGTGATCGATCATCCCGTATGCGAATGTGCTTTTTATCAAACTCTGGAAACTGCTCTACTTTACCTGTCACACAGATGGATTCATTTGAGTATGTCTCTTTGATGTCAAACTGGAAGTGCACCACATCTTCTTTTCTGATCATGACACTGAATTGCTGGTTGGGAAATTTTCCGTCGAGACTTAACCAATAATTGCCTTTCCTATTAGGTCCGCTCACGGCTGACACATAGCCGCACACCGTTACTTTCTTGCCTAGCTTCTGTGCCCCTACTACAGTATTGAAATGATTACGGGGTAGTGAAGGCTGGTTCAGTGGCTCGACCTCAGACGCCAACACTTGGGCAAACCAGTGTGACTTGTCTACATTTTTCTCTATGGACTCGTCCAAAGTCGTAAATACATCAAAACCCAGTACCGACTCCACATCATCTATGCTCTTAGCATAATACATCAAGGGATATTCGTTCTTTTTATTGGACATGATGAAGCCGATGCCTTTTTTGTCTATGGCATCATAGGCGATCTTGACATATTTTTCAGGAATGGAAATCCCGTTTATGGATCTAGTAACCTTGGGTAAGTCATCAGTCAGTACAGGTGCTGTTATGATGTAAAGTGGATGTCCAGAAGTGACCACATAGTTTCTCAGAAAAGTCTCCAACTCTGCCCACTCTTTCTGATTGAGCTCGGGCACTTGTGGAGACATATTGGAATAGAAATAACTTTCTGATAAGGCCTCCCCTGACCATCTGAAATCAGCACTTGGGGCTAGATGACCACGGTCGTAGCCGTAACCATCATATTCTACTTTACCACTGAGTAAAGTGTCTGTCAGAAAATAATCTTCTTGTACTGCCGTCTCAGTTTTGACTAGAGGGTCCGCTCGGAAATCATTGGACCTTGTTGCTTTACCCTCTACTATGTCGGTGAGTATGATATGTGCCACCCATCTGGCTTGCTCATGCTCTTCAGAATATTCTAAGATCATCGCCTTGTGTTGCACATAATTATCCGATGGCAAGCCTATTTCTTTGAGCTCTACTATTATGAGGTCATGCTTGAGATCCGTTATTTGCTTTTCCAGCTTTTGCAAAGCCTTGGTCAGTTCCTTCTTCTGTCTAAGTACCTCTTCTAATTCTGCTCTGACATCCTGACCTGAGAGCCCTATCGAGCAGCCCAAGATGAATACGATAGCTGATAATATGATCGCTGATATTTTCATTCTGTTTCTACGACAACCTTACTGCGTTTGTAATAAATATAACCATACACTAATCCCGTCATTATCGTCGCCAATAAGAATAAAAGAATCAATAGGTTAAGAGTTCCAATATCTTGAAAATAATAAACTAGGTATATAAAAAAGACATTGACTACCACAAGTACGACTGTAGCTTGCATATGAGACAGTCCAGCATTGAGCAAGAGATGATGGATATGATTTCTATCAGGATGAAATGGGGATTTTCCCTTGACCATTCTCACAAAAAATACTCTTAGGGTATCATAGATGGGAATCAGTATTATGCCAGCTGCAACTGCGGGTGGCGACCCGAAAGCATATTGATGTTCCAAAGGTAACACCTGATGCTGCTCTATGAAGTTTATGGCCAATATCGACGCCACCAGGCCCAGCAACAAGGAGCCTGTGTCGCCCATGAATATCTTCGCTGGCGACAGATTATAATATAAGAAGGCCAAAGCCGAGCCTGCCAGTGCAAAAGATGTCGTGGCCAACTCCACTCTGTCCACCACAAAAAACCAAGTTCCAAAAGTCACTGCCATCAGCACCCCGATGCTACCCGCCAGCCCATTGATGCCATCTATGAGATTGAATGCATTGATGATCAATATGATGATTATGAAGGTGAGTAGTATACTCATCAGTATAGGTAAGTCGCCTATACCGAAAAGACCATAGAAACTGGTAATCCGTATCTTACTGAAGAAAATCAAAATCCCTGCAGCAAATATTTGTCCTATGAATTTATTTTTAGGCGCGATGGGATCTATATCATCTTTAGCACCTATGAGGAATATGACTATGAAAGCACAGAGTATATATTGCAGATCACCGAAATACTTGAACGGTGTCCACAATATGATGGCAAATATCGTCCCCGCAAATATGGCAATGCCCCCCAAGGAAGGCGTACTGACATAATGGGCTCGTCGCTCTCCAGGCAAATCCACCAGTTGTTTCTTCTTAGCAGCAGTGATGATGGACGGAATCGCAAAAAACGTCATCAGAAAAGCAGTTATGAAAGTGAGAACTATATCGTACATCTATCCAGAATTGGATGCTATTGCTTGAACATGTTTTCAAGGAAATCTTTACCTATCTTCTCTATTTCTTCATAGAACATATCCATCAATCTCGGCAAATCATCTTTCATGACCTCTTGTAATGACATCAAAAAACCGATTCCTGATTCCTTTATCAAGGCGACGACCTCATCTTTGCAATAAATATAAAAAGGGTCTTCCAGCTGATCCGTTATCCCCTCTTTAGTATCCAGATCTACTCGGGTAATGACGTACTTGAGGGATTTCTTCCAGAAGTCTTGTCGCTCTACAAGTGACATTTCAGGTTTGTATTTCTTGTAACAATCATTGACCAGATTACGGAATCTATGCTCGTAAGCAGCCTGTTGCTCAGCAGTCAATGTTTTGCCATTGGATTGTATTTCTGATTCTTGAAATTCAATAATGAAAGCACTTACCGCTTCTTCAAAGTCTTGCTTGCTGGAGCAGAGATTGTCTGTCTTACAAGCACCGAATAAGCAGAGCATAAGCAACATTAGACCTAAAAAATGTATATTATTCAAAATGTTCATAGCAATTATAGAATGATTACAAGAATACATATAAACCGATGTTATATATATTGTTTTTAAATTTAAAGGTTTTTGGGTTATTTACCCTTCTCAGATTCACTTAGTCACAATAATCAGCAGAATTGGAGTCCATCATTGATCAAATAGATAATACAAGATTACCAGAACACGTGGCGGTGATCATGGACGGCAATGGCAGATGGGCCAAGCAACACGGCAAACCGAGGATTTTCGGCCATAAGAACGGGGTTAAATCAGTCAGAGAAGTTACGGAAGCGGCGGCAGAACTAGGTATCAAGTACCTCACCCTGTATGCTTTCAGTACAGAAAACTGGAATAGACCTGCTGTGGAGGTCAATGCTCTGATGCATTTATTGGTGGAAACCGTCAAAGGAGAGCTCAAGACTCTCAACAAGAACAGCATTAAACTCAATGCCATAGGCGATCTCAATAAATTACCTTCTATGACATATGCAGCCCTCATGCAGGGTATCGCTGATACGCAGGACAATAACAGGATGACGCTGACGCTGGCGCTGAATTATAGTTCCAGATGGGAAATAACAGCAGCCGTGAAGAGCATAGCTAACCAAGTCCAAAATCAGGATATTGTCCTGGATGATATTAATTCTGAGCTTATCAGCGCTCATATGACCACTCATGATCTACCAGATCCCGAATTACTCATCAGGACGAGTGGTGAGCATAGGGTCAGCAACTATCTGTTGTGGCAGATCGCGTACACAGAGTTCTATTTTACGGATATTTTCTGGCCAGAATTCCGAAAAAATCACTTTCATCAGGCCATACTGGATTACCAACTGAGGGAAAGGCGCTTCGGAAAGACTTCAGAACAACTCAGACCTTAGTGTTTTTTTCACTATGATGGCTTAAAGTATCGTTAAACAATACCGAGTAAAAGCTAAGGCGATTAGATTTACATTCCTATATAAGGGGTGATAAAAAGCTATTTTTGTGGCTTCTGCCAATACAAGCATTCTTACAACTACAATATGAGGTCTTTTGCCATTATAATATTGCTTTTCATCTTTGCTGGTACAACTCAGGCTCAGATAGATCTTCCCATATATGACTATGGAGAGAAAAAGACCTATAATATAGGAGGCATCACTATCTCAGGTGCTGAATCCAGAGATAGAAATGCAATCAAATCGATCACCGGTCTCAGAGTAGGTAAGGAAATCACAATTCCTGGGGATGACATTCCTTCGGCTATCAAGGCGCTCTGGAAATTGAGATTATTTGAAGATGTTCAGATCCAACAAGAAAAGGTAGAAGACAACATTATTTTCCTGGCCATCATTCTTGTAGAGAAACCGACTCTATCTCGGTACAGCATCAGAGGTGAAAAGAAGAACCTGCATACGCCCATCACTGAAATCGTAGACCGTGTCATGACCAAGGGGTCCATTGTCACAGAGGATTCCAAAGAGCTGGCCATCCAGAAGATTAAAGAACACTACGATGACAAGGGGTTTCTGAATGCCAAGATCAACATAGAAGAAGTAGTGGATGAGCTCAAAGAAAACTCTGTGAGACTGGTTTTCAATGTAGATAAAGGTGATAGAGTCAAAATCAGTGACATCATCATCTTAGGCAATAGAAAGTATTCCGACCGTAAACTCAAAAGAAAATTAAAAGAAACGAAAGAAATAGGCGCCATCTTCAAAAAATCAAAACTTGTCGCTGCTGATTATAAGGAAGATAAGAAAAGTCTCATCGCATTCTACAACAAGAATGGCTATCGTGATGCCGTCATCACCAAGGATTCCATCGCAACAAGAATAGATGGTAATCTGCAAATATTCTTAACAATAGATGAGGGAGAGCAGTATTTTTTCAGAAACATATCTTGGAAGGGAAATTCCAAGTATTCAGAGGAAGACCTCAGCCGCGTACTGGGAATAGAACCAGGCGATGTGTATGATCCAGAACTCCTTGCCAATAGATTGTCGTTCAGTCAGGATGGAAGAGATGTATCTTCCCTCTATCTGGATGACGGTTATCTGTTCTTCAGTGCTGATCCAGTAGAGACAGCTGTGGATGACCATGACATAGACATGGAAATACAACTCTATGAAGGTCCACAAGCCATCATCAGTAGTGTCAATATTGCTGGTAATGACAGAACCCACGAATCAGTCATAAGAAGAGAACTGCGGACTAAGCCAGGAAATAAATTCAGTCGTTCTGAGATAATAAGAACGCAACAGTCCCTGATGGCTCTCGGATATTTCAATCCTGAGACGATGGACATTCAGCCTGTACCTAATCAATCCAATGGAACCGTGGACATCAATTACGGACTCGAAGAAAGACCTTCTGATCAGCTGGAGTTATCAGCAGGTTATGGTGGTCGAAATAATGGATTGATAGGCACCTTGGGTATGACTTTCAATAATTTCTCACTTAACAACATCAAAGATAAATCCACCTGGAGTCCACTTCCACAAGGGGATGGACAAAAACTTTCTGTCAGGGCACAATCCAATGGTAAACAGTTCAGATCTTACAACTTGACCTTTACAGAGCCATGGCTGGGGGGCAAGAAACCGACTTCACTTACTGTGGGTGCTGTGCATTCTGCTCAGGATTACGAGAGTTTCGGTAGTGGAAAATTGAGCATCTCCAGACTCTTTGCAGGAGTGGGATCTCAATTAAAATGGCCAGATGATTTCTTTTCCACTAATACAACTTTGACATTAGAATGGATAAACCTGAGTAATTTTTCTGGATTCGGATCTCAGTTCTTTGCTGATGGGGTTGCGGTGACTACTGGTAATTTCAAGAATTTCAGTATCACACAGACTCTCTCCAGAAGTTCGGTCTCTGAGCCTATCTATCCGAGAAGAGGTTCCAGAGTTTCTCTTTCATTACAGTTCACGCCACCTTATTCTTTGTTCAGGGACAGAAAGGAAGGCGAAATAGACCCAGTAGATCTTGAGATTGCTCTAGATCGAGAGATGCTAATAAGAGGACCTGGGAATCCTATGACCAGTGCCGAGATAGCAGCATTTGAGCAAGAACTCGGATTGGCTGACAAGTTCAGGTATCTAGAATACCACAAATGGAGATTCAATGCGGAATGGTATTTCAATATCGTCGATAAATTTGTTATTGCATCCAGTATAAAGATGGGATTCCTCGGTACATATAATGATGATTTGGGTCTGACACCATTTGAGAGATTTGAGCTTGGTGGTGATGGGCTTAATAACCAAAGTGCAGGAATTACAGGTAAAGACATTTTGGCACTGAGAGGCTATGAGGTGAATGATCTTCCGGCCAATGGATTAGGGGGTGGCTCCATATTTGATAAATATACAATCGAACTCAGATATCCACTCTCCACTAATCCCAATTCTGCTATTTATGTCCACACGTTTGTCCAGGGTGGAAATGTCTGGCGAAATTTCAAAGACTATGATCCATTTGAAATGAAACGTTCTGTAGGATTTGGGACGAGAGTCTTCTTGCCGATGTTCGGGTTGCTAGGCTTCGATTATGGCTGGGGATTTGACCAGGTAATTAATCCAGGCGCACAGGGTGGCTTCGGAAAATTCAGTATTATCCTCGGTTTCGAACCTGAGTAACTGTTCTAGTCATAGGCAAGATGTGAGGTCCTAAACGGACCCTCAGGAATTACGAACTGGTTGCACTTGTTGTTCTGAGTAGCCAAGGAATCGAATGGATTCGCAACTTCGCAACAGCGTAGTGATCACTAGAAAGAAAAAACAAAATTCTCTTCTTAAGAGCTAAAATTCTAAACCGACCTCAAAAAGGTATGAACTGCTTGCATAATTACTGAGCGACGGAGGAGTCGAATGTATCAGCAGCGAGACGAGATGTACCTCTACAGAAAAACCTAATTAATTAATAGTTCTACCTACCTGGACGTGCAGCTTAGAGTTTATAGCTAGAACAGAATCAGCAACTTAGAATCTCAAGAAGTATAGCGTTAAAGATTGAATGAAATTCTATTGCTAAGCTTATGCAACACCCTCAAAGGCCTTGATTCCATTAATGCAAGCTTTGAGCGCATCATAGTTTTCAGACGACATTTTGTGTAACGGTAGTCGCACATGGTTCTTACAGAATCCCAATATTTTCATAGCGGATTTAATACCTACGGGATTGCCTTCTATGTAGAGCCATTTGTGTAAGTCGTAGATTTCAAAATTGTGTGCTCTGGCTTCTTCCAGCTTGCCGGCTCTGATATAACGGGTCATTTCTGAAAAATATCCCGGGTAAGCATTTGCAATCACAGAAATGACTCCTTCTCCTCCCGCAGCGATCATAGGTAGCGCTACTTCATCATCACCAGAAGTCACTATGAATCCATCCGGTCTGTTCTTGATGATTCTTGTGGCCTGGATTAGATCTCCTGATGCTTCTTTGATTCCGATGAATTTCTTACTGGCTTTCGCTAGATTGATGACCGTGTCCCATTCCATATTGGATTTGGTTCTGCCGGGCACATTGTAGAGCATGATAGGTGCCTGTGATACCTCTGCCATAGCCATGTAGTGACTGTATATCCCTGCTTGGTTGGGCTTGACATATGAGGGACTGGAAGAGAGGATGCCATCTATGCCTTTGAAATTGTAATTGCTGATTTTTTTGACCAATTCTTGCGTATTATTCCCTCCAAAATTTCCTGCAAGAATGGGCTTTCTGCCCGCGTTGACTTCGATGGCAAAATCCAGGACACGACGAGCTTCTTCTTCATTAAGCGTCGCGGTCTCTCCAGTGGAACCAAGTGGCACCAGAAAATCGATATTCTCAGAAATGACATGTTCTATGATATCGCCATAAGATTTGAGATCTACGGTCAAGTCATCATTGAATGGTGTAATGAGTGCTACACCAGTTCCTTCAAAGTGGGAGTACATCTGCTAGAGTTATGCTTTTTTGAATTGACCCATTTTAGAATACTTATCTATACGGGTTTTGATTCTTTTGTTGGCGGTCATATCCATGAGAGCTGCAATTTCTTTTTTCATATGGGACCTGAGGGTTTTGACCATTTTGTTGGGATCCACATGAGCGCCCCCGAGCGGTTCCTTGATAATCTCATCTATCAGCCCGAAACCCAACATATGATCAGCTGTCAATTTCAGAGACTCAGCTGCTTGTTCCTTGTAATCCCAGCTTCTCCATAGTATGGAAGAGCAAGATTCTGGAGAAATGACTGAGTACCAAGTGTTTTCCAGCATGAACACCTTATCACCCAAGCCTATGCCCAGAGCGCCACCTGAGGCACCTTCTCCTATGATGTAACATAATATGGGGACTTTGAGCTGGGCCATTTCTATCAGATTCCTGGCGATGGCCTCGGCCTGCCCGCGCTCTTCTGCTTCTATGCCTGGGTATGCACCTGGAGTATCGATGAAACAGACAACTGGATAGTTAAATTTTTCAGCCATTTTCATCAGACGCAGGGCTTTTCTATAACCTTCAGGATTAGCCATCCCAAAATTCCTGTACTTACGCATCTTGGTCGTTACGCCTTTCTGGTGGCCTATGACCACTACGGACTGATCGCCGAGCTTAGCTATTCCACCCACTATGGCTTTGTCATCGCCGAAATTCCGATCTCCATGCAATTCCACGAAGCGCTTGAATATGTTTTTTATGTAATGGAGAGTGTAGGGCCGTTCTGGATGCCTTGAGAGCTGTACTTTCTGCCAACCGGTAAGGTCAGAGTAGATCTCTTTGGTCTTGGCTTTGATTTTAGAATCCAGCTCTTTGACCTGCTCAGTGACATCAATATCACCTTCCTCAGCGATTTGCTTGATCTTCTCGAGTTGCTCATAGAGCTTCTCCAGGGGTTGTTCGAACTCTAGGAATACCATTGCTTTCAGCTTTCAGCTATACCAAAGTTAGCAATGCACATCTTTCTCACCGAGTACTGAGAGGACTATTTTACTCATAATAGACAGATATATGTTATTGTTATTTCTAATATGCTGATTATGTGGGAGGTATGAGAAGTGGGTGGCAAAACTTTGATATGGTGGGTTTTGGTGTGGAAGTGGTGCTTCTGATAGATGTATGAAAACGACTAAGTGGTCATATCAGGAAATCAGTTAAAGCAATCGTTGTTTTTAAGTAAAAAGCTGAGTACTTTTGTCGTCGCTGAAAAGCTAAGGATAAAGGTCTGGTAGTTCAGCTGGTTAGAATACCTGCCTGTCACGCAGGGGGTCGCGGGTTCGAGTCCCGTCCAGACCGCAAGCATTAGCCTCTAAGTCATTGATTTAGAGGCTTTTGTTTTTCATAAACTAACCTTTGTTGTCGTTATGAAGAGATTCTGTTTGTTGTAACATATTGGATACTAGCTAGTTAGGCGATTCGGGCCTTAGTTCTCTTTTCAACTTTTTGTTTCGAATTATACACTATCCCAACCCAAAGATGTAATATTGGATCAACATGGGGGTAGGAAAAAATCATCTTTCAAGGGGGTGCTATGTAATCGATACTTACTTGACTAACAGCTTGATATCTTATATGAAAAGTCCCATTGAAAAGTCTGATACTTGGCCCCAAACATGAACAGAGTGTTCAATTCCAAAGGACATATCATGATTTTCGATTTATTCTTGGCTTTAGTGCAAGTACACTGCACTCACTTTTTTATATTAGACTTAATTTAAATAGTATTGCCATAATTTGTCATTCTAATATTTGCATAGATGCTCTTCGGAAACAAACTTCGTCAGCTAAGAGAAAATCAACGCCTAGTACTTAGGAAAGTAGCGGCGGAATTAGATATTGACACTGCAACCATGTCGAAAATTGAAAGAGGAGAACGCAATGCCAACAGAGAATACCTTCTCGTACTTTCCGAACTTTTTGGAATTAGAGAAGAGGAACTAAAAACGCTATGGCTTGATGAGAAAGTTGGTGAGATTGTATCGGATGAAGAAGAAGGACTAGAAGCTCTTGAGGCACATATGAAATATTCATTGACACATAAAAAAGCAATTTAGTATGAAATACTTTTTTGCTGGACATGAAACATTTACCTGTCGAAACTATTGGCTAAAAAAAGGGTTAGACCACACAAAATCAGGAGGTGATTTTGGTAATGATGCGATCAACGATTTAGGAGTTGGAAAGAATATGGTCAGTTCAATTCGTTTCTGGGTCAGAGCTTTTGGATTAGTAGATGGTGATAATAAGCACTCAGAAATTGCTAACTATATCTTTAGCACAAGAAAAGGTAAAGATCCATACTTAGAGGACAAGGGGACTATTTGGCTCTTACATTATCTTCTAGTTACTAATGAGATAGCTTCTATCTACAGTCTTATGTTTAACTATTTCAGAAAGATCAGGATAGAATTTAATCGAGAACAGATTTTGTCTTTTATTGAAAATGAATGTCAATCAAAGGGAGTAAAGTATAATGTAAACTCTGTCAAAAAAGACATAAGTGTCTTTCTGAACAATTACCTAATTCCCGAGAAGTCAAAAAGTATTGAATCAGATTTTATGGGGTTGCTCTATGAACTCAGTCTTATTGATAGAGTAAGGAAAGAAGGGCATGTTCAAACTTACAGGATTGAAAATAGGTCAAGAAAAATTGCTAGCGAAATAATTCTTGCAGCTATTTTGATAGGTTCAGAAGGTGGTTCGTCGTTTACGTTTTATGAATTGCAGAACGGAATAAATTCAGTAGGGTCAGTTTTTGCACTTACTTCAAATGGCCTAATGAAATGCATAGATGATTTGTGTGAAAAGTATCCTTTGTATATAACTTACAAGGATGATGGAGGAGTTCAAGTTTTACAGATTAAGGAAGGGTTAGAATTATTTGAAGTACTAAACAATTACTATGACAACTAATTTTTCACCTTCTATTAATATAAAGAGAGACGCTACTAGTGATTACTTGTACATCCCTACAAAAAACTCGATTGAAGCATACAATACTATTTCCTCAAATTTCAAATCAGGATTACATTCTTACAATATAATAGGTAGCTATGGTACAGGGAAATCAGCTTTTCTGTTGGCGTTCTATAAGCATCTTAATAAAGCTGAAAAATATTTCAAACCTGTAAATGGTCAATTTAATGGCTGTTCTAAGTTCAAGTTTATCCAAGTTGTTGGAAATTATGAATCCATAATTGTAAGTCTTGCAAATGAACTAGGTGTAGAAAACAATGAATCATCAGTATACGATGCAATTAAAAGCCTTCAGTCAAAACTTAAGAAGAAAAAGGAGTGTCTTGTTCTAGTTATCGATGAATTTGGAAAGACTCTTGAGTATTCAGCCAAAAATAATCCAGAAAAGGAACTATACTTCATTCAGAAGATTGCTGAATATGCTAATGACAGTAGAAGGAACTTTCTTTTTCTTACGACTTTGCATCAGAATTTTGATGCGTACGCCATTGGATTAAGTGAGAAGGACAGGAAGGAATGGGAGAAGGTCAAAGGAAGAATAAAGGAGCTTCCGTTTAATGAACCAGTGGAGCAATTGTTAGATCTAGCAGGTCAAGCTCTACAAAAGAAATATGAAAAATTAGGCAGAAATAAGTTGTCTAAAAAATTCTTAGGAATCCTTAAGAAGTCCAATTTATTCAAGCTTAGGAATGAGTTGTCAGTTGAGTCTGCATTAAAGCTTTATCCACTTGATCCTTTGTCTGCATCAAGCTTGTTGATTACTTTGCAGAAGTATGGACAAAACGAAAGATCCCTATTTAGTTTCATATCTTCCAAAGAGCCTTATGGGCTGTATGAGCATTTGATGGTTGACAGTTCGTCTTTTTACTCCCTTGGTCATGTTTATGACTACTTGATTTTCAATTACTCTTACTTGTTGCAATCAAAGAACAATCCCGATTTCTTTAAGTGGAGAGTTGTAATTACTGCATTGGATAGAGTGGAATCAAACTTAACTGCGGAACATTCAGTTGCAAAAGAGATAGTAAAGGTCATTGGTGTTCTAGGATTAATAAATCAAGGCGGAAGCAAAATAAACAGTGAATTTTTAAAGCAGTATTTCAAAGAGATAATCGGCAACAAATCCATTGAAACAGCAATCTCTGATCTTGAGCAACATAAGATTATCAAGTATCTAAAATTTAGAGATTCTTATTGCATATACGAAGGAACTGATATCGACATAGAGTTTGAAATTGCCTCCAAGAAGAAAGAAATTGGACAAGTAGTTTCTATTGAAGATGAAATTAGAAAGCACTTGAAACTAGACTTTGTTGTAGCAAAATCTGTTTCATTCAAAAGGGGAACTCCGAGAATATTCCAATATCATTTTAGTGTTGTGCCATTAATAGATTTTGAGGCTCCGTCTTCTGAGATAGATGGAATAATCAATATTGTATTAGCTAGCTTTGAAGATAACGTAGATGTCGTGTCTAAATCTAGGCAGCCAATTGTCTATTGCTTTATAGAGGCGAGAGAAAATATCAGAGGACAATTGTCTGATATTAACGTGATCAATAAGTTGTTAGTTGAGAAAGTGCTAGACAAAGTTGCAAGACAAGAACTAGTCGATTATAGGGAGAGTCAAATCAATTCATTCATTGACTATTTTAGAAGTCAGCTATTTTCATCAGATTCTGATTGGTATTCTAGGAAAAACTTATTGTCAATAGGTTCAGAAAGAGAGCTAAATCAGGAACTGTCTAAAGTTGCGGACAAAATATATTCTTCGACACCTTCTTACAAAAATGAATTAATAAACAAGTCCAAGCTATCAGGCACTATCCAATATGCCAAGAAATCCTTCATTACCGCAATGATAGACAATTGGACTTTACCTCAATTTGGTTTTGAAGGGTCTAACTTCCCTCCTGAACGAACTATCTACCATTCTCTACTCGAAGAAACTGGGATTCATACCCTTGATGTTTCCAAAGGTATTGCTTCTTTTGCAAGTCCAACTAACAAATCATTTTTACCGCTATGGGAAGCTTCTTGTAAATTCATTGAAGATTCAAAAAGTGGAAAGAGAAAAGTCATCGAGTTAGTAGACATATTGCGTTCCAAGCCCTTCAAGCTAAAAGAGGGTCTGATTGAATTTTGGCTCATCAGTTTTATGTTTATTCATCGAGAAGATTATGCCTTATATAGGGATGGAGTATATGTGCCAACATTCTCATTGGAAGTAGCAGATTTGATTTTCAAAAAGGCAAAGACGTTTAGTATCAAAGGAATTGAGGTTGATGGTATCAGACTTAGCTTGTTTAATAAGTATAGAACTCTGATAAATAAGGGTTCAAGTGATTCTATAAAGAACAAAGGATTTCAGGAAATAGCCAAGCCATTTCTTGTGTTTTACAAAGGCTTATCACAATACAGTAAGGGTACTATAAAATATTTGTCCAAAGAGACTAGAGAATTTAGAGAAACACTTCTGAATGCAAAAGAACTTGAGAAAACGTTTTTCGATGATTTGCCTAAGTGCTTTGGTTATTCTTTGAAGCAACTAGAGAAGTCTAAATCATCGCTCGATGACTTTGCAAGTAGGCTACAGGCTTCAATTAAGGAATTAAGATTACAAGATGCTAAGCTTGTTGAAAGAGTTCTCTCCGCCATCAAATCACATTTTGACAAAAAGAAGATTGATTTTGATGCATTTAGGATGATAGTTCAGGATAGATACTCTTCCGACTTGGATCACCTTCTAGATGCGAAGCAGAAAAGCATAGTAAGGCGTATACAATCTCAGATACCTGAAAGCAATTTGTGGATATCAAGTATTGTTCAAATATTGATAGGCAAACCTCTAAACAAAATCACAGACAATGAAGAGGTACAAATTTATGTAGAACTAAAAAAACAACTTAATGATCTAGATGCTCTAGTAGAATTGACTAAGCTTGATTACAACGAAAAAACGGAAGTTGCGTTAAGGTATGAAATTCAAGGGTCAGACAAGAAAAGGATAAGTAATCAAATAGTTCTAAACAAAAAGGAAATTAAAGAAATAGGAAAACTCAAAAAGGAAATAAAGGGAATACTCTCTGGCAAGGATGCTAAAGTTAGGGAAGGATTACTCCTACAGTTGCTTAAAGAATTATAGGATGTCAAAGAATGTAAAACATGTATTGGGTATATCTGGTGGCAAAGACAGTGCAGCCTTGGCTATTTATCTGAATAATACCTATCCAGAGTTAAGTGTCGAATATTATTCTTGTGATACAGGTAAGGAATTGCAAGAAACATATGACTTAATAGATAGTCTAGAAATATACTTAGGACAAAAAGTTAAAATACTAAGAGCTACTTCGAGTGAAGACCATGATCCCTTTGATCATTTCCTAGATTTGTATGGTGGCTATCTTCCATCAAATACAGCTAGATGGTGTACAAAGAAGCTAAAACTTATGCCCTTTGAGAAGTATATAGCTGGGGAAGATCCAATAGTTTCTTATGTTGGTATAAGAGGAGATGAAGATCGAGAAGGATATATTTCTAGGAAGAAAAATGTACAATCTATATTTCCATTTCGTCAAAACATATGGAGTGAAGATGTAATAGGCTTAGTTTTGAAAAATGAAAATATACCGTTCCTAAATAAGCTCTATCAAGAAAGTGTAGATCACAGGTATAAAGACAGAATGCTAGAAATAGCGAACACTATAGTGAGTCCAAGTTATGATAAAAAAACTAAGCTAGGTTTCCTTTTAGACAGTAGTACCTCTGATTTCAATAGAGTGGTTTTTCAGTTTTTGAAAACGACTACATATCCACTGGCCTACGAAGAATCTTTCCCATTGATAGGAAATGAGGATATATTAGTTAGGGATGACATTTTTCAAATATTACGTGACTCTGGTGTAGGTATCCCTGCTTACTATGAGAAAAGAGAGTATAAGGTAGAGATAGATGGGGAGGTTCAGACAGGCTATTATTCTAGAAGTAGGTCTGGTTGTTTCTTCTGTTTCTTTCAGCAAAAGATAGAATGGGTATGGCTGTATGAGAATCACCCAAATCTATATAAGGAAGCGAAGAATTATGAGAAAGAGGGTTTTACATGGCAACAAGGAGAAACCTTAAAAGAGTTGTGCTCTGATCAAAGAAGAGCATCGATAAAGAAGGAACACTATACTCGTATACAAAGACGAAAGAACAATTTTAAATCACCAAATTTAGTAGACATACTTACTGATAGCTCTTCAGATGAATGGGAAATAGATTGGGAAGAGGAAGAAGGTAAGGGATGTGCTGCTTGTTTTATTTAATATGCCAAATTTTTTAAATTTAATCAATGAATATGCTCAAGTTGAAGTAGCTTCAAAGTATGACTATTTTGACGACACAAAGAGTGCTATATATATGTGGTACTATCCAATTAAATTTAAAAAGAAAGTACCAAATATTAATGAAGCTTGTGCAATATTTTATCAAAAGGGATTTGACGAATACAATAATGCTACCAAATTGGTAATTGAAGATAATAGAAGAAAAATAAAAAGTGAAATTTCAGCATTTAAACCCAAACGCATTGATCAGGTTGTGTTGATAAATCATAATAGGAGTAATGTAATTTCAGATCTTATATACAGTCTGTCTACTTTTTCCAGTCCTATATATATTGGCAAATCAACTCGTGACTCAAGTGTAAAAAAAAGAATCAAAGAACATCTTGATTTTAGAACTGACTTTTCTATATCGCTAAATAATAAGTTACTTAGTACTGATCTATCAATGAATGATATGTTGATTAGAGTAATTGATGTTCAGAAATTCAGCAATGATTATCTTCAGGATGTACTAGATGCTAGTTTTGATCTCTCTCAATTCATAGAGAAGATATTAATCAATTTATATAAGCCTGTTTATAATATCAAAAATTAACTATGGAATTCAACAATATTAAAGCCCAAACTGAGTCTAGCAAATACAGTTTTCTGTATAATGATTTTGATTGGCTAAACGAGAATGGTAAAGATGAATTTACTATACAGTCTCTAGTTGTTTCTGCCTCATTTTTTAATATTGAAAATGAGTTAAAAATCCTAAATGATCTCAGTAATGAATATAAAGATTTAGGGTTTGAACTATTAGTTCAAAGAGATATTGACAAGGAACGAGTTGACCTAGAAATAGTAAGTAATTATTTAAACCTAGAGGATAAAACAAATTTCTTTCCTCCTATAGTTGTAGCACTGATTCCTAAGTATCATAACATTAAAGGCGTATCATATGAAAGTGCAATTAATTCCAATGAAAGCAATTTAAATTTGAACATTGCGAATTCTGGAATTATCGAGTCGTTTAGTCATAAATTGAAAGACAAATCTTTAAGAGATAAAGAACTCTATGATTATTTCTTTGGCTCTAATGAACTTAAGTATGGTTCTTTTCATTGGGACATGGAAAAATTTAATGCTATAGTTATTGATGGGCAGCATAGGTTTTATGCATTGAAAAAATTTTTTGAACTGAATCCTAATTTAGAAAAAAGTTCTTGTTTTTTTCCAATAAATTTTGTGATTGTTACTCCTAATATTGGTATTTCCCTTGGTGCTGACCAATACATCAAAACTGCAAGAGAGTTTTTTATTGATATTAATAAAAATGCAAAGCAAGTTTCACATACAAGACAAATATTGTTAGATGATTTAGACTTGTTAAGGTATTTGACGAGAACTTCTATTAAGCAACACAACCTTATAAGTGAAGAGCATTTCTTCACATGGAAAACAATAAAAGGAAAAAAATCATTAGAGAAAATTCCTCAAGCACTGATAAATTGGAATACTGACATATCAGAAAGGGATAAGGATACTGTTAGATTGCTCCAGTTGGCTCAAGTTACATCCACCTCGTTGCTGTATAAAATTTTAAAAGACTTTATTCTTCGACCAAATGGAAAAGAGGAAAAAAGTAATATTTTTCAGACAATGTTTCGAGTCTTTGAGTTTAATGAATATGCTCCTCATGCAAGCACAGCAGATGAGGAAATGTTTAAAAGAATTCAACTAAAAAAAGAGCTTTTTGAACAAAAAATTAAAGAGATTGATGAAGAAGAAAAATCAATTGAAATAGAAGGAGCCGTAGATTCAGAATATTTTGATACAGAGTATTACAACAGGAAAAGAGTTGTGCTTAATGATAAGGCATTAACATTTGACATTGGGAGTAATAAATGGCTTTCAGATTACTTTTATAGAGAAAGTATATTTGGAATTGCATTAACCATGTTTTACACTCGTTTTACTCCTTATCAAGCTATAATTGAAAGGATTGAAAAGTATTTCAATGATGACAAATTTAAGGACATCGTTAATTTCTTGATTGACCCTCTCCATAAGAAAAAAAGCATGTATTTGGCTCAAATAAAAAAAGACGATATAAGTGCTGATTTTTCTATTTTATATGATGATTTAGAAATGTTAAAAAAGGATTCGATAGATACAAGATATACTGTTTTTCAAAGAGCTGTTTTTTCTGATTTTGATAAAGTAATTGACCTCTTAGAGATCGTATTACCAAAAGAGGGAATAACGGAAAGAATTGCCAAATATGTAGATTCTCTATCCGATTTATATTCCAAAGGAATGTTTAATAAGGAGTTAACGGTTTCACTCAATGAACCTTTGTTTTTAAAATCAGTAAGAGAATTTAGCATAGACCAATTCAAAGTTTGGTCTAACATATGGATTGTTGATGGAAGTAATGTAATTAAGTATCGTGATGCAGATGCTTATAAAATAGGACATCTAATTAAAGTTTTCGCACTAGCTAGTTTGACTAAAAAGAATCTAGCTGAATTAAGAAAAGATTATGGGAATAGAATTATAAATCCATTAAGATCAATAATTGCATCATACAAAGCATTGTTTCTCAAGAGATTCAAATTGCAATTTGAATTAAACAACTTAACAGAAGCTAAATCTAAAATAATAGATGAAGGTTTGTTTGAAGCTGACCTTGAAAAAATCATAGACACAGTAATACAACGTATTATTGTTACGTAAATAGTGATCATATAAGAAATGCCATTTTAATTGAAATTCAAAACACTTATACATAGGATAGACGAAAATATATTGCAAAAGGTATTTAATATTGCCCTACCTGTTATTAATGGTGTTTCTGAAATATCTGTATCTATTAGTTTATTGAAGAAAGCTCTCCAGAACACTTACAGTCCAAATGAACTAGTCACAAACAAAAGACTATTTGCTTCAATTATTCCAATTCTTAAAAAAGAAGAAGCTATTGATTTAGCTACTGAATTAGGATTAGACTTCAATCATGAAAGTCCTTGGAGTGCAATTGAATATGCAAATTACAATACAAAGGGGAAGGAGATTATTTGTTCATTTTTCAATATTGAATATATAGGTTTCACCAAAGAGAAAATCTCTAACACCATCATAGTTGAACCTCAGTACCCTTTGTTTGCGCATCAAATAGATATTTATAATAGAGTACAAGAACTACTATGGAGCCAAGGGCAGGAAAAGGTGCTCATTCATATGCCTACTGGTTCTGGCAAGACGAGGACATGTATGAATCTTGTCAGTAATCACTTGAAGTCTAATCCTAAAGAGTCAGTAATATGGTTCGCCAATACAGAAGAACTTTGTCAGCAAGCATCAGAGGAATTTACAAAGGCATGGAAGGTCTTAGGAAACAAAAGCATGACTGTACAAAATGTTTGGTGTGGTAATAAAGTAGATACGACCTTGGAATCTTCTTTTATTGTTTTCGGAATCCAAACCTTTATTAGCTTATATACCAACAATACTACTTTGGCTACAGATCTTTCGGAAAAGGTAGGTCTAGTTGTGATGGATGAGGCCCATATGTCTATTGCACCTAAATATAAATTGGCTATAGATATTCTTCTTTTTAAAAATGCTAAGCTTATTGGCTTGTCAGCGACCCCAGGCCGTTCTTGGAATGACATAGATAGAGATAAAGAATTAGCTAACTATTTTAACAGGAAAAAAGTTACTCTAAAAATAAAAGGCTATGATAACTGTGTTGACTATTTAGTTGAAGAGGGTTATCTAGCAAGAGTAAAGAATGAAAGCCTCTTTTTTAACGAGGGCATTGAACCATCCGAAGTTGATTACCAATACCTTAAAGATCACCTTCAGTTATCAAAAAGCTTTTTAAACAAAGTATCTAAAGACACCAAAAGAAACATACTGATTGTATCCAAAGTGAAAGCATTAGTGAAGAGGCACAATAGAATTATTCTGTTTTCTATAAATGTAAATCATTCAGAGACCTTGTCTTTAGCGCTATCCGCAATCGGCATTAAATCTGCCTCAATCTCTTCCAGAACAGATAAGAATACTCGTAGGCGTTTAATAAGTGAGTTTAAGTCAGATGAAACTGAACCTATGGTGCTTTGTAATTATGGTGTACTTACAACTGGATTTGATGCTCCTAAGACTAGTTGTGCAGTTATCACTAGACCAACCGATTCACTTGTCTTATATAGCCAAATGGTTGGAAGAGTTATTCGTGGCGTAAAAGCAGGAGGCAATGAAGTAGCTGAGATTATAACTGTAGTGGATACAAACTTAGAAGGCTTCAGCAGTGTAGCCGATGCTTTTCTAAATTGGGAAGACGTTTGGTAGCATAAATAAGAAATCAAAAAATATAGAATATGATAATTCCTCCACATTTAGCTATCAAATCATTAAGGGATAGTGGGTACAAAAATGCGGCCTCAGCCATTGCTGAGTTGATGGACAACTCTATTCAACATCAGGCAAAAAATGTTGA
>Ga0209185_1001478_pt1 | contig 20216 bp, 16 predicted proteins | sample SidtaG_2_FD_187425 | JGI IMG/M metagenome (GOLD analysis project Ga0209185, IMG submission 187425) | Marine algal microbial communities from Sidmouth, United Kingdom - Sidmouth_Asex2 metaG (SPAdes) (version 2) | ecosystem: Host-associated > Algae > Red algae > Unclassified | place: Sidmouth... | reverse complement strand
CCATAGCTACGGAACTATTTTTTGTGTTTTTTAGAAGGGAAAAGAACAAGCATAATGGGGCAAGTTATTTAATTTCTTTCACTAAGGAGGGGGATACGCCCAAATTTTCATTCACTTCACTGGATTTGTCAAAGAACCAAAAAATTTAAGTATTTAAGCATTGTATATATGGAATATAAAAGACCGGAAAATGAGCAGGAATTTGAAGCAAACTTCAAACAAAAAAAGCCCTTGATGAATGACACGGAGGCGTATTATGAAAGTTCGCGGTGCTTGTATTGTTACGATGCGCCTTGCGTGACGGCTTGCCCTACGGGGATTGATATTCCTTTGTTTATCAAGCAAATACATACGAAAAACATCACGGGCGCAGCCAAGACCATTTATGATTCCAATTGGCTCGGCAATGCTTGCGGAACAGTGTGTCCTACGGGCGTATTGTGTGAAGGGGCATGTGTGTACAATCACCAAGACGTGCCGCCCATACAAATCGGCAGATTGCAAAATCACGCTACGCGAAAAGTCATTGACCAACAAACTACTTTGTACACTCCGGCGGAAAATAACGGTAAAAAAGTAGCTGTCATCGGCGCAGGTCCGGCGGGTATCGCTTGTGCTTGTGAGCTACGTACGATGGGCTATGAAGTCGTAATTTATGAGGCAAAAGCCAAGCCATCCGGCTTGACGGTTTACGGCATTGCGCCTTACAAAATCACCAACGAAGAAGCCTTAGTTGAAGTCGATTATTTGCAAAACCAACTTGGTTTTAGCATCAAATACGACAGCGCAATTGCATCAAAAGAGGAGATTAGCGAATTGGAAAAAAACTACGATGCGATATTTATCGGAGTGGGTTTGGGCGCGACTAATTTCTTGAATTTGGAGGGAGAAAACAAAGAAAATGTCGTCGGTGCAGTAGAATTTATCGAAGAGCTACGAATGAAACACCACAGAACTAATATCGGTGAAAAAGTAGTCGTCATCGGCGGCGGAAATACCGCAATGGACGCCGCTTCGGAAGCTGCACGCATGGGCGCGAAAGAAGTCGCTTTGGTTTATCGCAGAAGCAAAGCAGAAAAAGGTGCGTATGGATTTGAATATGATTTGGCAAAAAGCGCAGGCGTAAAAGGCATCTTCAACGCCACACCAATCGCCATAACAGGCAACGGCAGCGTCACAGGCGTAAAATTCAGAAAAACGCAATCGGTGGACGGGCGTTTATCCGAAATACAAGGCAGCGATTTCGTCGTCGAATGTGATATGGTCATCAAAGCCACCGGACAAAGTAAAAAAGAACAACTACTGAATACGATAGGCATTGCCCTTGATAAGAAAAATAAGATAGTCGTCAACCCCGAAACCTTTCAGACGCAGACGCCTCAATATTTCGCAGGAGGTGACGCGATCAATGGCGGTGCGGAAGTTGTGAATGCAGCATTTGATGGGAAAATGGCAGCGCAAGGTATTGATGAGTGGTTGAAAAGTAAAGGTCAATGACACCTCAAATAGAGGTCAAAAATTCACGTATTTGAGCTGATATTAGCTTATATTTGAGCTTAAAAGACCGATTATATGAAAATTGAACATAAAATTCTTTCGATATTAAAAGATAATTCAGATTTGTCATCAAGTGAAATACATGATAAATTAGGAGACCAAAACAGTTATTCCACCACCAAAAGAACCTTATCAAAATTAGTAGAAAAAAAGCTAATTGATAAAATAGGTAGCAGAAAAGGAACGAAATATAAGATTGGTAAATCGTATGGTATATTACATTCTGTAAATATAGATACTTATTTTATAGAAGATATTGACGATAGAAAAATTAAGGAGCATTTCAATTTTCAATTAATAGAAAACGATTTGCTTGTTGTTGACCTATTTACAGATATTGAAATAGAAAAATTAAATAGCCTTCAATCTACCTATCAAAAAAATATAGCACAATTATCCGAAAAAGAATATGCAAAAGAAATAGAAAAATTAGCCATTGATTTAAGTTGGAAATCATCCCAAATTGAGGGAAATACCTACACACTATTGGAAACAGAACGGCTTTTGAAAGAGAAGAAAACAGCATCAGGAAAGCAAAAAGATGAGGCTGTAATGTTGTTAAATCATAAGGATGCCATAGATTTTATTCTTGAAAATCCTGATTATTTAAAAAAACTATCCATAAAATCAATCGAGGATATACATAGCTTGTTGACTAAAGAATTAGGAATAAATAGAAACCTTAGAAATAGGAGAGTCGGTATAACAGGAACAAATTATAGACCACTGGATAATGAATTTCAAATTAAAGAAGCATTCGAAAAAATGTGTCTTCTGATAAATAAAAAATCAAATATATTTGAAAAATCATTGTTAGTCTTGGTATTAATATCTTACATTCAAGGCTTTATGGACGGAAATAAAAGAACCGCTCGAATAGTTAGTAATGCCATTCTAATTGCAAACAACTATTGCCCAATATCATTTAGAACGGTTGACTCAATAGACTATAAAAAAGCAATGCTGATATTTTATGAGCAAAATAATATAACAGCATTTAAAAGAATATTTATTGACCAGTTTCAATTTGCAGTAAAAACTTACTTTTAATGGTCAATGCAGCTGACGATGGAAAAATGGCAGCGCGAGGAGTTGATAAATGGCTGAAAAAATAGTTAAATACTATGATTCAACCAACTTCCAATGCACCCCAACACGCTTCAACAATTCCGCAACAAATGCTAATTCGTTGGTATTCGTAATGACTTCTAATTTGACGGGAGCGGTAGATTTTTCGACTTTGTATTGCTCAATGAACGCTGATATTTCGTCAGCTTCTTTTGTTGATAAATGCTTATGAACAACTGTGAAATCTACGTTTTCCGGTTCTGATATATATCCCATGTCATTAATATTTAAAAGTGAATAGCTATTAATTTTTCCGCTTGTGCTTCGTCGATAAACATACGGATAGAATTGCCTACTGTTTGCGCTCCGAGCGTACTTTTGTAATGTTCGATGAGTGCTGTTTTGGCTTCAAAAACAACAAACCCCTCAAAACCGTTTTCTTTGGATAGTTTGCAAATAAAGGCGAATAAATTTGTTGCAACTCCACTGTATTCTTTGTCTTTTCCGATATTAAACGGAGCATTTTCTATCAATGAAACAAAATAAAAACCACCTTGTTTTTCAACACTGATTAAACCTTGAATCATATTCGGTTTTTCAATCGCAACTAATTTATACACTTGATAATCAGAGGCTTCTTTTACCCAATTAAAATTCCAACCCTCTGTTTCTCCGCTCAAATCATCAGGTGTAACAGGCAATAATGTGGTCTGATATTCTTTATTTTCTTTTTTATGAAAAATCGAATTACTAAAAGTGTCTATTTGTATGGGAATATAACGTTTTTTCATGCTAATACCAAATTTGAATGAAACATTTTATTTGAATCTATATCTTCGACAACCCTTCTGAATCAGACGAATATAATAGGTTTTTAACGATATTTTAAATATTTTTGTTGAAATATTTTAACGTATTTTTCTAAAGATATTTGTACAAATTTTTTGACTGAAAAAATATGGCAGATTTAAGTATAAATTTCGCAGGAATAAAAGCCCCAAATCCATTCTGGTTAGCATCAGCACCACCGACAAATTCGGGTTATCAAGTAATGAAAGCCTTTGAAGCCGGCTGGGGCGGTGCGGTTTGGAAAACATTGGGCGTTCCCGTCATCAACGTATCGAGTCGTTACGGTTCGATGAATTATAGGAACACCCGAATGGCGGGTTTCAACAACATCGAACTCATCACCGACCGACCACTCGCCGACAACCTTCGAGAAATCGAAGAAGTCAAAAAATACTTCCCCGACCATCCGATTATTGCGTCCTTGATGGTAGAATCGCGAGCAGAATGGGAGCAAATCATCAAAGACGTTGAAAATGCAGGGGCGGATGGTATCGAACTCAATTTTGGTTGTCCGCATGGCATGTGTGAGCGTGGGATGGGTTCGGCGGTCGGGCAAGAACCCGAAGTGCTGAAGACCATTGTAGAATGGGTCATGGAAGCCGCGAACATTCCTGTGATTACCAAACTCTCGCCCAATATTTCGCACATCGTTGACCCCGGATTGGCGGCGGCGCAGGGTGGCACGGACGCCATTTCCCTCGTCAACACCTTTAAAAGCATCATCGGTATCGACTTAGACGAATACGCCCCTTATCCCGTCGTGGATGGCGCGGGTACGAATGGCGGTTACTGCGGTCCGGCGGTCAAACCCATCGCCTTGCACATGGTCAAAGACCTCGCACAACACCCCGACATCAAACACGTTCCAATCAGCGGCATTGGTGGTATTGAGACATGGCGCGATGTCGTCGAATTCATCCTGCTTGGCGCATCCTCCGTCCAAGTCTGTACGGCAGCCATGCACTACGGCTTCGGCATCGTCCGCGAAATGGAAGCCGGACTCCGTCAATACATGGACGAAAAAGGCTTCAACACCATCTACGACTTCGTCGGCAAAGCCCTCCCCAACGTCAAAGAATGGAAAGACCTCAACCTCGAATACCAAGTAAAGGCCAGCATCAATGCCGACAAATGTATCGGTTGCGACCTCTGCTACACCGCCTGCGAAGACGGCGCACACCAAGCCATCGCCCTACCCACCGACGGCACCCGCATCCCCAGCATCATCGACGAAAACTGCGTAGGCTGCAACCTCTGCGCCCTCGTCTGCCCCGTCGAAGAATGCATCACTATGGTCCGCACCGACGACGGCAAAAAACACAAAACATGGTCACAACTCACCGATAAAAACGAAATCCCCGATTCATTCGACGACAAAAGAGCCGGCGGACTCCACCACGAAGTTCTAACGGTGGAGGATGCTCGTAAAGTGAAAAATCCGAAGCATTATGGAGTGGGTTCGTGACTCGTGATTCGTTTTTACGTGAATTCCCAAAAAACTAAAAATCATAAGAAAACTATTGAGGCAATAAAAAATGATGAATGAAAAATATTGATGGAAAAAGTCTTGAAAACGCTTATCGCCTATTTGATTCCGGCGATATTAACAATATTGAGATAGGAACAACTAAGTGCTTACAACAAATTCATAAGTATTTGTTCAATAGCTTATACGGCTTTGCTGGGCAAATACGGACGCTAAATATCACTAAAGGAAATTTTCGATTTGCAAATGCACTCTATTTAAAAGAAGCTTTGGAGAAAATCGAACAACTACCTGAAAACACATTTGAAGAAATAATAGACAAGTATGTGGAAATGAATATTGCTCATCCTTTTATGGAAGGAAATGGCAGAACGATGCGTATATGGCTTGATATGATGCTAAAGCAGGGCTTGAAAAAAGTGGTGAATTGGCAGTTTGTGGACAAAACACTCTACCTGCAAGCCATGGAAAGAAGTCCTGTCAATACCTTGGAAATTAGAACCTTATTGTCTAAAAACCTGACCCAAGATGTGGATAATCGAGAAGTAATTTTTAAAGGGATTGAACAATCGTATTACTACGAAGGCTATGAGAAGGATGACGATGAATAAGAATCGTAAAACCATTTTGAAAATCCTCCCCCGTACCGACGACTTCAGCCGTCGCGGGTTTTCCTCCCCCCAAAAAACCTAAAAAAGCAACCGTCATTCCGCACCCCGATGCGGAATCTGCCCGGTCCTGGCACGATGCCAAACAAAAGCTTCGGTTCAAAATGGTGCTAAAAACCAAACAGATTCCGCGTCGGAGCGCGGAATGACGATAGCTTTTTGGCATTTTCATGTAGAGTACATTCTGATTTATTTTTTTATTTTATGGAAAAAACGGTTGCGCTCATATTTTTGTAAAAAAAAAACACCCTACCACCAGCAAAACATTTGGGCGGTACCGCCCCATTCCACCAACCGAAAAAACACCCCGTAGTGCCTTGCTTGGATGTACCTCATTCGCCGCACTACTTTCTCACTAAATAAGGTCTGGATATCGAAGGTTGATTGACCTTTTTTTGGCAGAATACAAAAAACAAAACCGTTCAAATAAGATAAATTTGTACTTTTGAGAAAACATTAAAAAATGAAGGAAAACTTGAAAATCATAGACCTTTTCGCTGGAATTGGAGGAATTAGATTGGGTTTCGAAGAATATGGATGTGAAGCTGTATTTTCTTCTGAATGGGACAGATATGCTCAAAAAATGTATGAAGCAAATTTTGGAGAGCAGCCATTTGGAGACATCAATGAAGTCAAACCAAATGAAGTACCTGACCATGATATCCTTTTAGCGGGCTTTCCTTGTCAACCCTTTAGTATTGCAGGTAAACAGCTCGGATTTGCTGATACGAGAGGTACATTATTTTTTAATATCGAGGCAATCTTAGAAGCAAAAAAACCACAAGCATTTTTACTCGAAAATGTAAAAAGATTAAGAACGCACGACAAAGGTAGAACGCTTGCAGTAATTCTTGAGAAGCTAAAAGGACTTGGATATACTGTTTATCATAAAGTCCTGAATACGTTGGATTATGGAATGCCTCAAAAAAGAGAACGAATTTACATTGTTGGTTTTTTAGAACCGATTGCCTTTAAGTTTCCCAGACCAATTAAACCCTACAAGCCTTTATCCGAAATTTTAGATAAAGACGAAGATGTACCTGAGAATTTTTTCCTATCGGATAGGCTAAAAGAAAAAAGGATGAAAGCCGTTAAACCTAATCCTCCTTATCCTTCGATTTGGCATGAAAACATTGGAGGAAATATTTCGGCACTACCTTATTCATGTGCATTAAGAGCAGGTGGAAGTTATAATTATTTGGTTGTCAATGGCATAAGAAGATTAACAGGAAGAGAAATGTTGAGATTGCAGGGTTTTCCGGAAGATTTTATTATCAACATTCCATACACACAAGTAAGAAAAGTTGCCGGAAACTCTGTTACTGTTCCAGTAATTAAAGCAATTGCCGGAGAAATGATGACTTCACTTGAGGAAAGAAAAGAACCTCAATTTGAGGGAGTTCAATTAACACTATTAGAACCGGAACATGAATATAGAAGAAGCCAAAGCAGCCATTGACAAAATAATTAAGAAAGCAAGAGTTCATCTCTATAAACCAATTCAAGTTGCAGAAATTTTGCATCGTGATAGAATTGAAAAGGACATTGACCTTTCTGATTTAGCTGCCTATCGAACTCCTTCCAGAAAATGGAGAGATATAATTTGTCTAAGATTTTTGGGTCGTACAAGTACTTCGTCTGCAAGGTATCAAGATGACGTTTTTAATAAAAATGCTATTCCTCCTGATGCGTTAGTAGCATTAGGAAAAGAGAATCGCAAAAAGAACGGAATTGTAGAAGCATATATTTATCAAAGATTTTTAGAACGATTTAGTCAGCTTTCAGGAGCTTTAGATTATTCGAATATTCATGATAAATCGACTTTTCAATTATCTGAATTTATTAACGCATTTTGGAATGAAGCAGGACTAAGAAGAAGTATTGATAAGGTCTATGAAATAATTGTTTATGCCTTATTTTCTGCAATAGTTGAATCTTTAGATTTGACCATAAAAGTTTCTTATAATCCAGCAAAACGCCCAATTTTAAGAGAATTTCAAGATTTTGCTGAAAAGGTAATTCAATTAGATACGGAAACGACAAGTTTTGAAACTGATGCAAAAATATATAGAGTTGGAGTAACGAATGCAGCGGACAGAGGATTGGATATGTGGGCAAATTTCGGTTTAGCAATTCAAATCAAACATATTTCTTTGAATGAAAAAATGGCTTCTAATATTGTCGGTTAAGTTTCCGCAGATAGAATTGTAATTGTTTGCAAAACCGCAGAACAAAAAATTATTTTATCTCTCCTTAATCAAATAGGTTGGAAATCAAAAATTCAAGCAATTATTACTGAAGATGACTTGATAACTTGGTATGAAAAAGCAATGCGAGGTAAATTTGCAAATGAACTGGGAGATAAAATCATTGAAATTATCTCAAGTGAAATTGAATTAGAATTTCCTGTCACATCAGGTAAAGATTTTGAAGACTTTTATGAAGGACGAAAGTATCATAAATTGACGGACAAAATTTGGAAATAGAAAATCTCCATCGAGTAGATTTCCCCTCACAAAACAAACAATTACAAACGCGATTTTTTTTATTTTTTTATGGAAAAAACGCTCGCACCTACCCTCCGTAAAAAGACAAAACACCATACCATCAACAAAACATTTGGGCAGCATCGCCCCATTCCACCAACCGAAAAAACACCCCGTAGTACCTTGCTTGAATATACTTCATTCGGCGCACTACTTTCTCGCTAAATAAGGTTTGGACATCGAAGGTTGATTGACCTTTTTAACATTTAGCACCCTGTACCGAGGACTTTAGCCGCAGCAGGAAATTCCCCCAAAAACCTAAAAAAGCAACCGTCATTCCGCACCCCGATGCGGAATCTGCCCGGTCTTGGCACGATGCCGAACAAAAGCTTCGGTTTAAAATGGTGCTAAAAACCAAACAGATTCCGCGTCGAAGCGCGGAATGACGATAGCTTTTTGACCTTTTCATGTAGAGTACGTTCTGATTTATTTTTTTATTTTATGGAAAAAACGCTTGCGCTTGATATTCCGCAAGAAAGATAATTGACACACTAAAATATTCATTCATTCAAAATTCATTCATTCATTCACTCATTCATTCATTCATTCATTCATTCACTCACTCACTCACTCACTCACTCATTCACTCATTCACTCATTCATTCACTCATTAAACACTAATTTTCTCTACCAAATCCGCCACTTTTATATTTGCTTGTTCGCCGGTTTGCATGTTTTTTAGGGCGATTTTTCCGGTTTGTATTTCATTGTTGCCGACTACGGCGACGTAAGGAATTTTTCGGGCATTGGCGTATTTCATTTGCTTGTTCATTTTGACGGCTTGGGGATAAATTTCTGCATTGATGCCTGCTTTGCGGACGACTTGAAGGGCATTGAAGGCATAGTCGAAGGATGCGTCGTCAAAGGTCACGAAGAGCAATTGTGTACCTTGGGCGGTGCTGTCGGGAAAGATGTTGAGTTCTTCCATGACATCATAAATCCGTGCTGCACCAAAGGAGACACCCACGCCTGATATGTTTTTCAAACCAAACATTCCCGTGAGGTCGTCGTATCTGCCGCCGCCGCCGATGCTGCCGATTTGCACGTCTTTTGCGGCGACTTCGTATATGGTTCCGGTGTAGTAACTCAAGCCGCGAGCGAGGGTGATGTCAAATATAATTTCATTGGTGAGGTCGATATTTTTCAAATAATTAAAAACTGTTTGTAGTTCCTCAATACCTTTTTGTCCTGTTTCGCTTTCGGAGAAAAAAGGTTTTAATTGGTCTAAATCGCTGATTTTCAATATCTTTTCAATCGTACTAATCGCCTCTTCGCCAATTTCTTTTCGACGCATTTCGTCTTTCACATCATCCATTCCGATTTTATCGATTTTATCAATCGCGACTGTCATATCAATCATTTTATCGGGAATGCCTGCGGCTTCGGCGATGCCTGTGAGGATTTTTCGGTTGTTGATTTTAATCAAGGCATTGATGCCGAGTTGGGCAAAACCTTCGTCGTATATCTGCGTGAGTTCGACTTCATTGATGAGGGATTCGCTGCCAACTACATCGACATCGCACTGGTAAAATTCGCGGTAGCGTCCTTTTTGTGGTCTATCGCCTCGCCAAACGGGTTGGATTTGGTAGCGTTTGAAAGGAAATACAATGTCGTTGCGATTCATGACCACGTAGCGTGCAAAGGGGATGGTGAGGTCGTAACGCAAGCCTTTTTCGGCAAGCTGAGTGGTTATTTTTTTATAGTTACCTGCTTGGTAGTCTTCGTCTTTTACCTTTTTAAGAAAGTCGCCAGAATTGAGGACTTTGAATAGGAGTTGGTCGCCTTCGTCACCGTATTTTCCGGTGAGGGTTGATAGGTTTTCCATGACGGGCGTCTCGATGGGTTGGTAGCCGTATTTGACGAATACGCGGCGTAAGGTGTTGAATATATAGTTGCGGCGATTGACTTGGAGTGGTCCGAAGTCGCGTGTGCCTTTCGGTATGCTTGGCTTGCTCATGGTGCAAAACTAATGAATGAATGAGTGAATTTTGAATGAATGGATTATTTTATAATGTTACAATGCTTACCGGACTTTGGATATTAGGGAACTGGGGAACTGGGTAATTAGTCTAACGCGAATATAATTCACTGTTTATCAATTTAATAAATATTTAAATATAAATAATTTTTAATAAAATACAAATCAATGTAAGTCATTGACAATGAGCATTTTACCTAATCATCCAGTTTCCCAATTTCCCAATATCCAAAGTCCCACTACTTAGGGAAGAGGAAGAAAATAATCTACCCCAAATGAAGAAGTTATTTTTTTCATATGTTTGGCTAAATTTGACACGCATAGCCGAGCTACGTAAGGAAAATTTAGTGAAACATATGAGAAAAAGAACGATTCAGACGGGTAGATTATTTTTTTCGTCTTCTCTTAGCTTGGCTATGCGCGGTTTTCGTGCCTCGAAAAAGAAAAAAATAACGGCGTCAAAAAACTTAATTTATTTATGCCTCGTTTCTAATGCTATAATATTGTGGTCTTATAATAGTGTTTATTTAGGAAATAAAATAGAAACAGCCCGTCTCTGCAAGCAGAGGCGGGCTGTATATTTATAGTGAATAGTTCCGAATTAATCCAGGACTTCTTCTACTTCGTAAATGAAGTATTTTGTATCGCCAAATATATTGTATTGAAAGTATTTTTCTTTGTAGCGTAACTTTACTCGATGTCCTTCATCAACGGCTTTTTCTAAGGCTCTGATGACCTCATCGTTGCCTCTTCTGACGGAAAATGCCCACATATTTGTTCCGATGTCTCCATCTTCGTCTTCTGTGAAACCGCCTACGTTGAGTTGTCCTTCAAAGGTTTTGATGATAAAGCCTTTTTTGCTTAGTTTGACTACGTTGCCTGCGCGATAGCCATTGCTATATGTCCCAAATACCATGAATGAGGATACGGCAATGCCAAGTAGTAAGAATATGCCGAGTCCGAGAAATATTTTCTTTTTCATTGAGCTGTATTGAAATGTAAAATAAGTTATTCACAATCTTTAACATCTATTTGACGAATTTGGTTGATGTAGTCACGAAGATTTATCAAACTATTCCGCCTTGTGTCGGATGGCAAGGGAAAAAGAACAAGTCGAGAATGTACATTTATTTAATTTCTGATACTTATATCTTTCACTAAATTTTTCTTATTCCGAAACGAGTTCGGGACAGGCTGTAGCGTAGGCTATGTGCGGTTTTTATAAGAAAAAATATCGAAAAAATAACCACGTCAAAATTGTAAGCCTATTTTTGTCCCACTACTTAATCGTTTAACCCTTACCACTTATCAATGGTAAATTTGAAGTTGGAGCCATTTTTTCCGTCGGATTCGACCCAGATTTTTCCATTATGTTTTTTGACGATGAGCGAACAGATTGCCAAGCCTATACCTGTTCCTTTATATACTGTATTTCCGTGCAGTCTTTCCAGTATCTGAAAAATTTGTTTTTGGTACTTGAGCGCGATTCCGATTCCATTATCTGCCACTGAGAATACATGTTGTCCATCTTCGTTTTGCTCATGGTTAATCGTAATTAATGCTTGTTCGTTTTCATTATATTTGATGGCATTGGCGATGAGGTTTTGAAAAAGTTGTAACATTTGCCCCTCGCTGGCAGCTATTTCGGGAAGTGCCGTAATATGAAAGTAGACCTTTTTTTGTCGTATTTCCTTTTCGAGATTGCGTCGAACTCTTTGAACGATTTGGGCTATCGAAACGATCGAAATGTCTTTTTGTTCCAATTCTATTTTGCCTAAATCGGAGAGGCTTTTGACGAGTATAGCGGCATCTTTGGCGGCATCTGTGGCGGTGTTGAGGTATTCTACCGCTTCTTCATCAAGTTGGTCGCTATATTTATAATTTAATAAGCCTAAATAGCCAATAACATTGTGAATCGGTGCGCATACATCATGCGATATGGAACTTGCAATCTGTCCAAGGTAATTGTTGGCAGCTTCCAATTTTTCTACCTTCTGATTAAATACCTTCACAATTTCGTGCTTATCTTGTTGCTCATACTTAATTCTCAACGAAGCTATTCGCTTACAAGTTGTATGCTGCAATTCGCTATGCTGCAAGTCGCGTATTTTTTGGGAATAGGCATAGGCTTTTTCAAAAACATCTTGTTTTTCATAGAGGTCACAAAAACTTTGATAGATTTTCTTCTTTACCGTATTATTTTGTGTTTGATTAATCAGTTCCAATGCCGCCACCTGAAAACCTTCTGCTTTATCGTTTTCTCTAAGTTCAAAATAAGTATTTCCCATTAGATTCAATGTGCTGGCTTGTATAGCGAGCCAATGTTTTTTAGCGTTCTTAGGATCGACATCCAATATCAATATCTCATTTAAGTATTTTATTGCTTTGTAATAAGATTTTTGAAGAAAAGCAATTTCACCGAGATTAAATAGCACAATAGCTATACCATAGTTGTTCTTCTGACTTCTTTTAAAAGCCAAGGCACATTGATAATATTGTTCTGCTTCTATCTGCTTATTCGCGTTACTCGCCAAACTTCCTTTCGCACTCAACATCCGACCGATAATGTCTTTATAATTGTTTTTTTCAGCTATTAGGAGCGCAGCATCACAGTAAAATTTACTTTCCTCATAAAAATTACAATCAAAATACATATCAGCCATATAGCTATATAAGCGCATTTTATTGCACTCATCCCACCACGATAGTTTATCTATCTCTTTCAATGCTTTTTCTGATTTTAGGAAAGCGACGAGTGCCTCTTCTACACATTCTTTTCTCCATAAGTGTACCCCCTTCCAATGATAATATGCCGCATGGTAAGAAGCATTATTTGTTGGGTATTTTTCAAATAATTGTTTGCAAGCCATCAAACATTTACAATATTCCGCAAGGTTCTTATTTTTATAGAAAATACGCCCGGCAATAATCAATAAAATACCATACCGGTCAGGAGCATCCTTCTTCTGACAAATTTCCAATTCCTTTTTCACCAATTCTAATGTTTTTTCACTATCCTCTTGTTGGAGTGCTTCAAAAATACGGTCAAGTACCTTGTAAGTTCTTCTGTTTATATTTGTTTGCCATACCATTTATATCGTATTTAAACTAATTAACTAATATCATTCAAGAACAAACATCTATTATTCAATGTGTTAACTAATGGATACCGGATTGCGATAAGGCAATAGAATTCCACTACACTTTACACGAATAATGTAAATGTTTAATGTTACAATGGTTAGGGTACCGATGCGGAGTAATTATATTTGGGGTTTTTGGGGTTTAATACTTCATTTGGACGGGTGGATGATATTAGTAGGAAAGCAATAAATCAAAGGCATAATAAAGTCTAATATACACATGCAAAATTTAATGAATTCTCACGTATGTCACAATTTTTAAATTGAAGATAAAGGGTTTTCTTATAAAACGCAATGCAAACAAAATACTATTTAGTATCAGGAATTAAATAAATGTACATTCTTCGCGTCGTTATTTTTTCTTTAGATGAACCAAATTTAACGCAAATACTCACTGTACTTAAGAAAAATTTGGTGAAGTAGACTTTATTCTAAAATAGTTTGGATGAAAGAGGAAATAAAGATTTTTTTCACTAATAAAGGCGGCTGAAATTGAGCTATGCCTTAGCATAGCGAATTTTCAGGCAACGTGGAGTAGTGGAAAAAGATTATTTACTCTATAAAAATATTTTGGAATAAAGTCTAATATAAATGAAAAAGAACAAGTCGAGAATATACATTTATTTTGTTCCTGATACTAAATTGATTATCAGAGAATTATTTTTTCATAAGAAGACCCTCATTAAAGATACAAATAATTTGCTTTATAAACTAACATTTTTTGACAAAAAATATATTTTATCTTAGTTGGTTATAATGAAATAAGGGTGTTTTTAAATTATTTTATAATAAAAAATATTTATAAAAAATTAATTTTTAATAATAAATAAATTATAAAATAATTTAAATTAATTAAAAAAAACATCCATATTCAGTACGACCTTAGTTTAAAACGTAAAACGAAGTGATGTGATTAGTTGTCAGGGGTTTAGCCTATATTTTGTGGTACAAATCAATATATTGATTTACGGTATTCATTAGTTCGAACCTTTTTATTGGCGTATTTTTCCAATTTCCCGCAATAGCTTCTGTCATGGCATCCAACAATCCATCTGCACTAAATTCTTTCATTCTTATAAAACTTCCTGATATGACCTCTTTTAACGCTTTTTTATCTGACGAAATTATAGGAATGCCGAGTGCGATACTTTCAACGGCTACATAACAAAAGCCTTCACTATATGAAGGCACAACCACACAGTTAGAGTTTTTTAGTTCCGAAACTAAGTCCGCAGAAGAAAGATGATGTTTTAATTGAATGTAATCTTCTAAATGATACTTTTGTATAAAAAAAACAATATTTTCAAGTAGACTTTTGGGCGTTTTCGGAATGATGATTTTTAATCTCGAATCTGGGTATTTTTCTGTTATCAAAACGGCAGCATCCAGCAGCACATCTAAACCCTTAGAAATACCCAATCGTCCATAGTAAGTGTATGTGAACGGGCGTTCTTCTTTACTTACTTCGGCAGCAGTTCTCAGGCGTTCGACACGTTCATAATCCAATCCGTTATATATCGTAGCAATACGATGCTCGGCAATGCCATTCTCACGCATACTATCGGCAGTGCTATGCGATACGGCTACAAATTTATCGAACCGTAATCGTATCAACATCTGTTCAAACAGATAATGTCCCCACCTCGCTATACGCCCCATATACGGCAAATCAAACCACAGTTTGCCCCATACTTCGTGAAAAGTGATGATTATTTTTTTTCGGAAAATTTTAGCAGTAAGGTAAGCTGGAAAACCCGCATTATAGGAAGTCGTATGCACGAGGTCATACTTACGGATGTGCCGCATGATAGGAAATACGGCGAATAATGTAAAGGTATAACGATTGAAAAACGGATAGCGACGAATCTTTACGCCGTTCATTATTTCTTCGGCAGGCATATCGTCATTGAGGCGAGTCGTGATGACCATCACCTCATGTCCTTCTCGTACCAGCTGCTCCGTCAAGCTCTTGAACAGCGTCTCTACCCCGCCGATATTGGGGTAGAAATTTTCCAGTACAAAAAGAATTTTCATAAACGTGGTGTTTTTGTGTTATGGTGTTTTTGTGTTATAGTTTCGTAGTGTTTTTAGGGCGCACTGAAATATAGCCATTTTTTAATTTATTTATTATTAAAAATGAATTGTTTATAAATATTTTTTATTTTAAAATAATTTAAAAATATCCTTATTTCAGCAGAACCTTTTTATGTTGTAATAATTATTTTTTTGCGAAGTAAAAAACATTAGTGAAAGAAATTAAATAAGATGTCCCATAATGCGAAGTATTTTTTTTGTCTAAGGATTTTTTGAAAGCCATACATAGCCTTAGCTACAGCCTGTCCCGTACTTGATTCGGGATAAGGATTTCAAAGGATTCTTAGACGGAAAAAAGACGAGTATAATGGTACATGTTATTTAATTTCTTTCACTAAGTAGTAAGTCAAACTAATTATGATAAGTTCATTTGGCGAAATTTGTCCGATTGCTTTGTTGGAGAACATCCAGCGTAGCTACGGCTATGCTGAATAACCTCCGCCTCGTACTCGAAAAAATTTCACTCAAAGCAACATATCATAATTAGATTGACTTACTACTTAGGAACAGGGTTTTAATAAATGTACATTCTTCGCGTCGTTATTTTTTCTTTAGACGAATCAAATTTGACGCGAATAACGGGTTGTTTATTTTCTTCCACTTACAATATACCACTACGAAACTACAACATAAAAACACTACTTAAGACACTGCAACATTATTGCCAAACGTTTTCAATACTCGCAGGTGCGAAGCGACCGCTTTGCCAAAGGTAGGATATTCAAAATAGCTCAGATTGCACTCTTGGGCGGTTTTCTTTACGATTTCAGAAATTTTCTTATAATGCACGTGACAAACATGTGGAAAAAGATGATGTTCTATCTGAAAATTGAGCCCACCGACAAACCATGTAATCAAGCGATTATTGCGACAAAAATTGGCGGTCGTTTTCAATTGGTGTATCGCCCAAGTGTTTTCCATTGTTCCGGTGCGTTCTGGCATAAAATGCTCAGGACCTTCGACGACGTGTGCCAGTTGGAAAACCACCGTAATCAAAAGTCCCGCAAGCATATGCATGAGTGTAAAACCCAGCAAAACAGCCCACCAAGCTACGCCCAAAGCAATAGGCAACACGATGATATAAAGTATATACAAGGATTTGGAAACGACCATTCTAATGGTTTCGCGCCTAGGATTGAAGCCACACTTCTCTGTCAAACCCTCGCGGTGATAATGCAACATTTGCCTGAAATCCTTCATCAATATCCAACTCATCGTTGCCAAACAATATAATAACATGGCGTAAATATGTTGAAAACGATGATGCTTTTTCAATTCACCATGCGGCGAAAGTCGCAAAAATGGTTTGTCGTCAATATCTTCGTCGAGTTCGTAAATATTCGTGTACGTATGATGCAAAAAATTGTGCTGCACCTTCCAGGTAAACGAGCTACCACCGATGATGTCCATGCTTTTACTCATCAACTTATTCATCCATTCATGCTCCGAATACGAGCCGTGATTGGCATCGTGCATCACCGCCAAGCCAATGCCTGATAGCCCAATTCCCATCGAAAAATACAGCAAAATCGCCGTCCAATCGGGCAATACTTGAGTAAGTATGATGATAAAAGGCACAAAATACATGGCAAACATTGCGGCAGTTTTGCCGTACATTTTTGGATTACCTGCTTTTGAGATATTATTTTGTTCAAAATACTGATTGACCCTTTCCCTCAAAGTTTGAAAGAAAAGTTCGGGGTCTTTTCTCGAAAATTTAACTGTTGGTTGCATTGTGTGAAAGTTTAATGTGATGGGGAAAGTGAGTAGACGATGAAATGAGTATATGAGCAAATATTTATTTAATTCCTGATACTTAGGGAAGACGAAAAAAATAATCTACCCGTCTGAATTGTTTTTTTTCTTATATGTTTCACTTAGTGAAAGAAAATAAATAACTTGCCCCATTATACTTGTTCTTTTTCCCTCTAAAAAACACAAAAAATAGTTCCGTAGTGATGCTATGCAACGATTTTTTGAATTCTTTAGAAGGTTCTGCTGAAATAAGGATATTTTTAAATTATTTTATAATAAAAAATATTTATAAATAATTCATTTTTAATAATAAATAAATTACAAAATAATTTTAATTAATTAAAAAATGGCTATATTTCAGTGCGACCTTAGAAGAAAAAATTACGGCGCATTATGGAACAATTTATTTAATTTCTTTCACTTAGCCATTTATTCTGCAAGACAAAGATGACCTTTTTTCAGTACTATACGGTCATTTTACTTCAATAATTTAAATTCATACCCCCTTAAACAATTATAATCGCAAAAAGTTTTTTGTTTTTATTTTTGAAATAATTTGTTTTTATTAGAAAATAATTTTAACTTTGACTATCATTAAATGATGATATTATGAAAAATTCAAACAAAAACATTTATTTCAAACGAATCTTTGAAGTACTTTTACGTAATAATACTATTGTAAGTAAACACCAACATAAACTTGACGAGGGTGAGTACAATAAGCGAACATTTGCAGAAAAACTCGGCACACATACGGGTGTTATTCCAGCGATTTTGAGTGGTAAGCGAAATGTTACTGAAACTATTGTCAGTAATCTCTGCCGTTATTTTAACGTCAATGAAGCCTTCATTCGTATGGGCGAAGGCAGTATGTTTTCTGCCGAAGAGGCTTCGGAATCTTCTTTTTTTGGCAATGCCAACATTCTTTTCTCCGCTGTACACGCCACTGCGGGTGATCATATCAGTGATGAAGCCGTAGCAGAACGAGATGTCCGCTTTGGGATTCCGGGCTTGCAGGGCAATCTATTTGCGTTCAATGTAAAAGGAAATTCTATGGAACCGCTTTTGCAAGAAGGTGATATGGTTTTTTGTCGGCACGTAGAAAACTCTAAATATCTCCGTCGAGATGAGATTTATGCCATATATGCCGAAGGTCAAGTGCGTATCAAATACATCGAAATGGGGCAAAATGACCACGAACGACAACTCAAACTTGTTTCACATAATGCCCTCGAACATCCACCTATATATGTCAACGCCAATCAGAATGTAAAAATATACCAAGTCGTTCATTTTCTGACAGATATGGGCAATCGACTGGGGCTTTTGTAATGCTACAATGATGTAATGCTATAATAGACTTTATTTAGAAATATTTTGTATGCAGCTAACATTGTCTTTTTCTGATACTCTTCTCCTATTTTTCGCTCCATACCGTAGGGTATGCAGCTCAAAATGAGGCTTGATTATCGAAAAAATACAAAATTCCATGCATACAAAATATTCCTAAATAAAGTCTAATGAAGGGGGAATCATTGTATCATTTAAGCATTGTAGCGTTACTGCTCTCCCGAATGACGCGCTCATAATAGCTTTCGTAATGTGGCAATATATTTTCGAGATCAAATTTTTGCGCTTGTGCGAGTGCGTTGGCACGAAAAGTTTGGTGCATTTCTTCATTTTCGAGTAGTCGAATGGCGTTATTTGCCATGTCCTCCACATCGCCCACATTGCTCAAAAATCCCGTTTGCCCTTGAATATTAACCTCCGGTAAGCCGCCTATATTTGAGGAAATAATTGGCACTTCGCAAGCCATCGCTTCGAGTGCCGCCAATCCAAAACTTTCACTCGCCGAGGGCATGATAAACAAATCTGCAATCGCCAAAAGCTCTTCCACTGCCTGTTGTTTGCCCAAAAAACGAATCTCGTGACACAGTCCAATCTTACGACAAGTCTGTTCTACGTGCTGCCGTTCTGGTCCATCGCCAATCAGCAACAATTTTGAGGGAATTTTACTATATACGGTCTTGAAAATATGTACTACATCCTCCACCCGTTTTACTTTTCTGAAATTAGAAACATGGACGAGTATTTTTTCGCCATTCGGCGCAATTGCCTTTTTAAAATGATCTTTATTCGTCTTACGAAAACGACTAAAATCAATAAAATTGGGAATAACTTCGATATGATTTTTAATATCAAATGAATCGAAGGTGTCCTTTCGGAGCGATTCTGAAACCGCTGTTACACCGTCCGATTTATTTATCGAAAATGAAACTACGGGGGCATAAGAAGCATTTTTGCCCACCAAAGTAATATCCGTACCGTGCAAGGTAGTAATCACCGGAATATAGATACCTTGTGATAGTAATATTTTTTTTGCCATATACGCTACCGCTGCGTGCGGAATCGCATAATGTACATGTAACAAATCCAACTTTTCATGCGAAACCACATCCACCAATTTGCTGGCGAGTGCCGTTTCGTAGGGCGGATATTCAAATAGCGGATAATCTGCCGAACTTACCTCGTGATAGTAGACATTTTCGGTAAAATTAAGTAAACGTGCAGGTTGACTATAAGTAATAAAATGCACGCTATGTCCTTTCTGTGCCAAGCCTTTGCCGAGTTCGGTCGCCACCACACCGCTACCGCCATAAGTAGGGTAGCACACTATACCTATTTTCATGTTGTAATTTTAAATTCAAGCTCATTTTAAGTAAGTGGAAGTACAAGTTTAAGCGTAAGTTTAAGTTTAAATAAATAATTCACTTTCAGTGAATTATGACGATTTAAAGTGTCGCTTAGTTTAGTCGTTAGGGAAGAGGAAGAAAATAATCTACCCCAAATGAAGAAGTTATTTTTTTTATATGTTTGACTAAATTTGACGCGCATAGCCGAGCTACGTAAGGAAGATTTAGTGAAAGAAATTAAATAAATTGTTCTAAAATGCGCCGTAATTTTTTCTTCTAAAGAATTCAAAAAATCGTTGCATAGCCATAGCTACGGAACTATTTTTTGTGTTTTTTAGAAGGGAAAAGAACAAGCATAATGGGGCAAGTTATTTATTTT
>Ga0209185_1001465_pt1 | contig 20344 bp, 17 predicted proteins | sample SidtaG_2_FD_187425 | JGI IMG/M metagenome (GOLD analysis project Ga0209185, IMG submission 187425) | Marine algal microbial communities from Sidmouth, United Kingdom - Sidmouth_Asex2 metaG (SPAdes) (version 2) | ecosystem: Host-associated > Algae > Red algae > Unclassified | place: Sidmouth... | reverse complement strand
GCCTAATAAAACAAAATCTGCTAAAGTATTCCCTTGGGTAAATAGAACTATTAGCAATGCTAAAAAAATACTTTTAGGAACTCATCATAATTGTATAAACCAGCAATATGTCCAAAACTATTTAGACGAATTCTGTTATAAATTTAACAGAAGATATTTTGGAGATAAATTATCTGATAGACTTATGGTTGCGGCTTTAGAAACAACTTGGTACTAGTAGCGGATAGTCATAATCCTAAATGCATACCATGTTTTAACATTATTAGTGGATAATCGAGATTTATGTAATCCAAAATATAAAATATTAGATCAAACACAAGATCGTGATTGGAACCAATTGAAAAATTTGAATATTGATTTATTAGCAATGGTGATACGCAATTATAATATTGCCTGTGATGATGCTAAGAGAAAAGATTATAATTCTAGCATGCAACTATGGAAACTAAAAAGAAAGTAAAAAAATATGGTATATTAATTATTCTATTTTCCATAATAATATTTATATGCTATAATCAGTTTTTAAATAAAGGGAATGATTTTTTTATCGAAAATAACAATGGAGCTTCTGATGTTGAAAAACTCCTTCCAAAAGAAATAGTATACATTAAAAACAATATTTATATGTATAATAATAAATTACATATAGGGAGTATATATAAAGAATTTCAATTTTTGACTAAAAAAAAAATAATTAAAGGAGTCTTCTTGCATGATTCTATAGATAATAAATCAATTAATCAATTAATCGATATTGAATCTTACGAAGAACTATTAGAAAACGTCTTATATAAAGATAAAAATAATACATATTTCCTATCAACTAGATGTTATATATCTTGTCTTAAATTATTAGAAATAAACCCCAAAACATTAAAAATATTAGATAAAGTTATAGATAATAATAGTGAGTATTTAGGTGATGGAAATAAAATCTATTGCCTTCGTGATGGACAAGAAATTAAAACAAAATTTCCTGAAACATTTCGAGTGATTGAATTAGATGAGCAAACATTTGGCATTGATTCTGATTCAATTTACTTAATGTGTGAGGCTATGTCTCCAGACTATTTTAAAAATAATTTTGAAAGTATTCCATACAAAGTTAGAGATTCAATCGTAAAAAAGTATTTCAAATAATATAGCCTGTTCTAAGCCATAACCAAACAAATGTTATGAGAAAAAATAATAAGCCTAAATACACACTAATAGCTTCGATAGAACCTTTTATGGGAGCTAGTATTAATCCTGTGGAATTAAAGTTATATGATCGATATGATTTCATTCCTGTTGTTACAATAATTGAACCTACAGAAAAGGATGAGTTTTCAATTAAAAAAAATGAAGAAAATCAAGAAATTGATTTAGGAATTGATTTTTTAGAGAATCTAAGGAATTATTTTGTGCCTGAAATTTTAATTACAAAAAAGAAAACAAAAATTCCTCTAAAAGTTATAAAAGGGCATGGTGTATCAGGATTTGTAGATGACGATGGTATTATCGAATTTTCTTGCTCAAATAAAAATGTAATTATTGAAGATAAAAAAGTAAAATATGGTGACAAAATTGAAATTGTTATTGAGCACCAGTTAAATATTGGAGAAAAATTCTCAATAGAAATCAAAGGGAAAGATAATAAGGACGATCTATTTAAAAGTTCCGAAAAAGCAGTAACATCTGGTAAACTAAATATAACTATATCTGAGTTTATTCAGGATATTCCTAGTATTATTCTACTCAATTTTGATTGTACAGAAAACTGTAATTATAGCAGCGAAGTTGGAGATAACCCTGTTCTTATATGGGAAAAAGGAAATCGTTATGATTGTATAAATGATGGTTTAAACCTATTCTCTAAGACCAAAGAAGGGCAAAAAGCATTAGGATTGTTTATGAAAAATAGTTCAAAACTGTATTCATACGCATCAAGTTCTGAGGGTAAATATAGTAATGAACACACATTAATGTTTGTCGAGAATGATTATACAGGAAACTTTGGGCACACTGCTTATAAGTTTAAAAAGAGATTTCCTGAGTACACTAATATTGATGTTTCGGACTTATGCTACGAGTGGTATATATCCAAATACCAAAATATTTTCAAAAAAGCCTAAATCGTATTACATGATGGTACAAATTCATCTTTACCCTAATTCTTTTTTAGATAGTCAAAAAGAAAATAAATGGACAGACACTAGGCTAAATGCACAAATAGCACATACTATTGCTCATGAAATTTATAATAGAGATACTGGAGAAAGTGTAGATTACGACCATGCTGCATAGGTTCAGAATCATAAAGATGAAGGACTTAGCCTTATGAGAGCATTTCAAAAAAGTTTAAGTAGAATAATAGGCTCTAAAATGTTTAATGAAGTTAAAAAATATCATGATAAAAAATACTTCCATCTTAAAAACACAGAAATTCCAGAATAATATTTGGATATTTCTATTATTTATTACTTTCTCTTGTACTAATAATAAGTATTACGATGATAAAGACATTATAACAATACTTGATTTATCTATTACAGAATTTTCAAGCCAAAATCATGGATATCTAGCAATTGAGTTTGCCCCAAGATTAAGGCGAGAACAAACAGATAAAAGTTATTTAAAAAGGTTTATAGAGAGCGGGATAATAACTCAAAAAGATATGATTTTTATGTTAAATAATAATCAATATAGATTTAGAGAAAATAGACTACTACTTACTGATCACATCTCTTTAAATGGTTTAGAAACCATCGAAGCAAATCCTTATTACAAAGGAGAAAAGTATTTTTTTAAAGATTTAAAACATAAAAAATTCTTAAGATTAAGTTTTCCATATATATCAATAGATAAAAATTTTGCAATAATTGGGTATGAATCAAGAGGTGATTTTGTGGGAGGTGGCGGAATTATTGTTTTTTCTAAAAGTAAAGAACAAGAATGGGTAATTTCTAAAAAACACCAAGAATGGGTAGGATAAAATAATGTTATTTGCATAATAATAGAAAATTAAACTGCTTAGAACAGGCTATATAATTTTGTAGCTATCCCAATAGGGTAGCTACAAAATTATATAGCAAGCGTTCAGTATTAAATAAAAACAAAAATTAGTCCTTGAAAAATTATTGATCTTTACTTTAGTTGTCTTTAATAAAATTTTCTAAAAGGGATGGAAGCTTAATACCATCAAAGCAAAATAATATAAAGCATTTCTTAAGTAAGAACATTTAGTCTTGTATAGTATTTATAAAGTGCAAAACCCCATTTCAAAGTCTTGAAATGGGGTTTTGCACTTTATTGATTACGTATTTTATTTACTTAAATACATTTTTCTGCGGGAGTATAGTTCGTAAAAAGCATCGTCTTTTAAATCGTCGATAAATAAGATACTTTCTCCTGTACTCTTCATTTCTGGGCCTAATTTTTTATTTACATTAGGAAATTTATTGAAAGAGAAAACAGGCTGTTTGATCGCAAACCCATCCAATTGAGGATTAAAGTTGAAATCCGTAACTTTTTTCTCTCCTAACATAACCTTAGTGGCATAATTCACGTAAGGCTCTTTGTAAGCTTTAGCAATAAAAGGAACGGTACGAGAGGCACGTGGATTTGCTTCAATTATAAAAACATCATCATCTTTTATTGCAAACTGAATATTAATTAGCCCAACAGTTTTTAGTGCTAAAGCTATTGTTTTAGTATAATCCTTTATTTTTTGTAGCACAAACTCTCCTAAATTAAAAGGAGGTAAGGTTGCATTAGAATCTCCAGAGTGTACACCGCACGGCTCAATATGTTCCATAATGCCAATTATGTATACATTTTCGCCATCACAAATGGCATCTGCCTCAGCTTCAATTGCACCGTCTAAGTAATGATCTAACAACAATTTGTTATTAGGAATTTTAATCAAAAGGTCAATTACATGTTGTTCTAATTCTTGTTTGTTTATTACAATTTTCATTCCCTGGCCACCTAGTACGTAGGATGGACGTACAAGGATTGGGAAATCTAATTCATCTGCTAAAGCCAAAGCTTGATCCGCATTTTCGGCTACACCAAACTCAGGGTAAGGAATGTTATTGTCTTTAAGTAATGTAGAAAAACTCCCACGGTCTTCAGCTAAATCTAAGGCTTCAAAACTAGTTCCTAAAATTTTAACTCCGTAGCGTTCTAATTTTTCTGCTAGCTTAAGAGCTGTTTGTCCTCCTAATTGTACAATAACTCCTTCTGGCTTTTCGTGCTGAATTATATCGTAAATATGTTCCCAAAAAACAGGTTCAAAATACAATTTATCTGCAATATCAAAATCGGTAGAAACGGTTTCAGGATTACAGTTAATCATTATGGTTTCATAGCCACATTCTGAAGCAGCTAAAACCCCATGTACACAACAATAGTCAAATTCAATTCCTTGTCCAATTCTATTTGGACCAGAACCCAATACAACTACTTTTTTCTTATCGGTAACTTTACTTTCATTTTGAACGTAAGTTGTGCCATCTGCTAATTCAATTTCGCTTTCAAAAGTAGAGTAGTAGTAAGGTGTTTCAGCTTTAAATTCCGCAGCACAAGTATCTACTAATTTGTAAACTCGATTGATATTGAATTCTTCTCTCTTAGAATATACTTCACTTTCTAAAGCACCGAGCATATGTGCTATCTGTCTATCAGCAAAACCTTTTTGTTTTGCTTCTAATAATAAGTCTTTTTCAAGAGTGTCAATCTTAAATGTAGAAATTTCTTTTTCTAAAGCATACAGTTCTTCGTATTGCTTTAAAAACCACATATCAATTTTAGTAATTTCGTGAATTCTACTTAAAGGAATTCCTGCTTTTACTGCATCGTACAATACAAAAACACGATCCCAACTTGCATTGGTCAGTTTACTGATAATTGTATCGTAGTCTTTATTTTCCTTACCGTCAGCACCTAAACCATTACGTTTAATCTCTAGTGACTGTGTGGCTTTATGTAATGCTTCTTGGAAGGATCTTCCAATTCCCATTACTTCTCCAACGGCTTTCATTTGTAAACCTAAAGTTCTGTCAGATCCTTCAAATTTATCAAAATTCCAACGTGGTATTTTTACGATAACATAATCCAAAGTCGGCTCAAATAATGCTGAAGTAGAGCCTGTAATTTGATTACTCAATTCATCTAACGTATATCCGATAGCTAATTTTGTGGCTATTTTTGCAATTGGATATCCAGTAGCTTTAGAAGCTAATGCAGAAGAACGAGATACACGTGGGTTAATCTCAATAGCAATAATATCTTCAGCTTCATCTGGGCTTACCGCAAACTGTACGTTACATCCACCTTCAAAATCTCCAATACTGCGCATCATATGTATTGCCATATCACGCATGCGCTGATATGTTTTGTCTGAAAGTGTCATTGCTGGTGCCACAGTAATGGAATCTCCAGTGTGGATTCCCATAGGATCCATATTTTCGATAGCACATATAATAACTACGTTGTCATTTTTATCACGTAGTAATTCTAATTCGTATTCTTTCCAACCTAATAAAGCTTTATCAATCATTACTTCGTGGATAGGAGATGCCTCTAGGCCACGAGTTAATAATTCATCATAATCTTTTTCGTCATGAACAATTGCAGCACCTGCGCCTCCTAGGGTAAAAGAGGAACGAATACACAAAGGAAAACCAAACTCCTGAGCAATTTCTTTACCTTTTAAAAAAGAAGTAGCTGTAGCTTGAGGAGCCATTCCTACTCCAATTTTCTTCATTAAATCTTTAAACTTTTCGCGATCTTCAGTAATGTTAATAGCATCAATATCAACACCAATTAATTTTACATTATTTTCTTCCCAAATTCCTTTCTCGTCTGCTTCAATACACAAGTTTAATGCAGTTTGACCTCCCATTGTGGGTAAAACAGCATCAATATTAGGATGTGCTTCTAAAATTTCGCGGATCGATTTTGTGGTTAGTGGTTTTAAGTAAACATGATCCGCCATAGTTGGATCTGTCATAATAGTTGCGGGATTAGAATTGATTAATATGGTTTCAATTCCATCTTCTCTTAACGAACGTAAAGATTGTGATCCTGCATAATCAAATTCGCAGGCTTGACCAATTACAATAGGTCCTGAACCTATTAATAAAATACATTTAAGATTACTATTTTTTGGCATTTGGTAGGTATTACAGCTTATTTTTAAAAAGGTATAAAAAAAGGCGTTACTTATAAAAAAGTAACACCTATATTATTTAACGTAACACATATTAGTGTTTGTGTCTTATTTCTGAAGAAACAGATATTTTCTTTCGACCCTTAGCTCTTCTACGGGCAAGGACTTTTCTTCCGTTTACAGAAGCCATACGTTCTCTAAATCCGTGTTTGTTCTTTCTTTTTCTTTTAGACGGTTGGAATGTTCTTTTACTCATTATAAATATCTTTAAAAAGTCTTATGCTATGGCGTTTTAGTTTTACTTAGGATTTCCTGTTCTAAAACTGCGTGCAAATATACGAAGACTTTTGAGTTTAGCAAGCGGTTAAATAAAAAAAAACAAATTCTTTTTAATACCTTTGCCACCTTATAAAAATAAAGATATGTTTAATAAAAATATAAAATTAATACTAGCCGTTGTAACTGTGGTTTTAGCGGTATGGTTGTTTTCGGATAATTATATAGGTAACGGGATATTATTGTTGATACTCGCTGGAATTTTTGTCTTCTTATATTTTAAAAATGAAGTTATTTTATGGGCTTTCTTTAAATTAAGAAAACAAGATTTTGAAGGTACCTCTAAAGTTTTAGATAAAATCACAAATCCAGAAACGGCTCTAGTTACCAAACAGCAAGGCTATTACAATTATTTAAGAGGGATTATATTGTCTCAAACTAATATGACAAAATCAGAAAAGTTTTTGCGTAAAGCTATTAAGTTAGGTTTATCTATGGATCAAGATTTAGCTATGGCTAAATTAAGTTTAGCAGGAATCTCTATGCAAAAAAGAAGAAAGAGAGAAGCTCAAACATTACTTACCGAAGCTAAAAAGCTAGATAAAAATGGAATGTTGAAAGAGCAGATTACAATGATGAAACAACAAATGAAGAAGATTTAAATAAAATTGGTCATAAGTAGTTTTATTTTTGATAAAAAACTTTGTTAGTAAACAAAAGGATGTATATTTGCACCCTTGTAAAATCTTAAAGAAAGGAGGTCATATCTATGTTAATTATACCAATCAAAGACGGAGAAAATATTGATAGAGCGCTGAAGCGTTTTAAAAGAAAATTTGATAAAACTGGAACTATGCGTCAGCTTAGAGGGCGAAAGCAATTCAATAAGCCATCAGTAGTTAGAAGAGCTCAAATTCAGAAAGCGCAATACATTCAAGGACTTAGAGACCAGGAGAATATTTAATATACTTTAAAGGTCGTTTCAATACGTCTTTAATTTATCAGTATATTAAACCCAATAAACTATATGTTTATTGGGTTTTTTTTATATTCAATTTAAGATTGTATGATTTAGTATTTTAAATTTTAAAAAAAATAGATTTCTTTATCAAGCGGAAGTGTGTGTTTTGTTTTTGTAATTTAAAGCAAGCTTTCAGAATCACATCGCATAAATTATCAAGAAACATTAGGCTAAGGAGGTGTTAAAACTAGCTTAAAACTTAAATTCAATTAATATTTTTGTAAAATCATATTAAAAATTAACAGCTTACGTCACCCTGAATTTATCTCAGGGTCTCATTAATTAGATTTTTTTTTTTTTTTTGATAACCATAGCATATGATTCTGAAACAAGTCAAAATAACGTATTAAACAGTAAAACAGTTGCTAATTAATAGAACTCAGATTTGTGGTATTTGTACGGTGTTGAAAAGCACCAATAATTAAACTCAGATTGTTAGATTCAGAATTTATTTCTGCGCAATATTAAAAAAAAAGAGGATTTAAAGATGGGGGGGGCGTGTTTGGTCTTTTAAGGTGTACGCCGACCGCAATAAGCAGTATCCCTAGTAGTAATGTTGGGTTAAATAAGGGAAATTAGCCTTAAGGTATTGCTTTCTTCTACTCATTGAGGGGTGGTTTTTAAATAAAAAAGACTACCTGAAAAGGCAGTCTTTTTTGTATAAATTAAATTCGAAGAATTACTTCTTGAATTTTGCGTATTTGCTTTTGAATTTATCAATACGTCCCGCGGTATCAATAAGTTTAGATTTCCCAGTATAAAAAGGGTGGGAAGTTCTTGAAATTTCCATTTTAACAACTGGATATTCAACACCTTCAACTTCAATAGTCTCTTTAGTGTTAGCTGCAGATTTAGTAATAAACACATCATCGTTAGACATGTCTTTAAATGCTACTAATCTATAATTTTCTGGATGTATACCTTGTCTCATAACGCTGAATCTTTTCTAATTTCGGATTGCAAAAATAAGGTTTATTTTATAATATACAATAGGTGTAAATGTTTTTCTATTATTTTTTTGAATTAAGCATTATATTTCATTAATAATTCTGCGTTTTTTATTAGGAGCCATTTTATTAATAAGAGTCAACATAGTTAAGTAATTAATTTAAGAACCGAACGAACAGCAGTATCCATCCAGTAAGTAAGCATAAACCACCAAGGGGTGTAATAGGACCTAGAATTTTTATTTTTTTATTTTTTGCACTAGAAATACACAGTCCATAAATACTAAATGAAAATAATATGATACCTATAAAAAAACTCCAAGCGATTACTTGTTCTAAACTATTTTCAAATTTTAATTGTAGTCCAATCACGAGTAGTATAATTGCGTGATACATTTGATACTTTACACCTGTTTCAAAACTTTGCATTAAATTGGGAGAGAGTATTTTTTTTAGAGCATGTGCACCCAAAGCACCTAAAATAATAGCTAAGGCACCAAACAAAGTGGCGGACAATAAAACGAATTGAGAGGTCATATTTTTTAGACTTATTAATACACACATGTATTATGAGTCATAAAATTAATATTATTTTATTATACTTTTTACTTTAAAATCATATTTTATCGATGTAAAGTATGCTTGAATTTTACAGATAAATATAATACATTTTAATAGTAAAATCGATTTGATTTTAGCATATTTAAACATACAAATGGTATCAAATTTGTAACTATACACTTGCAGGTAATTATACTATAGTAAACCATCATAAAAATATGACCTTAAATCAAATTATTAAGATAGTACCAATATTTTTTTCACTTATTATTTTTGCACAGCAAAAATTACCACTAGAGCCAAAAGAGGATATCCTACCCTTAAAAGAATTACAAAATGAAGAATTAGAAGGGATTCTGAAAAAAGAAATTTTATCAAACCCGATGTGGAAGCGTCTAGTGGAACGTCAAAAAATGTCAATTGGTATTGTAGACTTAAGCGATGTTAACGATGTTAAGTATGCAGGGTTAAATGATAATTTTATGATGTATGCAGCTTCCTTGCCTAAAATTGCAATTTTACTAGCTGCTATGGATGCTATGGAAAAGGGAGAATTAAAAGAGACACCAGAGGTTCAAAAAGATCTTCATCTTATGATTAGTAAATCTAATAATGCGGCTTCTACCAGAATGATTGATCGTTTGGGTTATGAAAAAATTGAATCGGTACTACGAGGACCGAAACACATGTTATATGACGAGGAAGTAGGAGGCGGTTTATGGGTTGGGAAACGCTACGCTGCGGGCGGGAAAAGACATCCTGAACCATTAAAAGGACTTAGCCACGCAGCAACTACCAAACAAGTTTGTAGTTTTTACTATCAGTTGGTAATGGGGAATTTGATAAGTACAGAAAGATCTGGTCAAATGTTAAATATCATGAAAAATCCTGCATTGCACCATAAATTTGTAAATACTCTTGAAAAAATAGCACCTAATGCAAAACTATTTAGAAAGTCAGGTTCTTGGAAGAGTTTCCATTCGGATTCTATTTTGGTATGGGGACCAAAACGAAAGTACATTCTCGTAGCTTTAATTGACGATAATTTTGGAGAACAAATAATAAGAAATTTAGTAATACCATTAGAAAAAACATTGAAAAAGTCAAAGACTCTATCGCTGAGATAGTATATTGGCTAAATGGTGCGGCAATTTTTTAAGAAGGCTTTTGGAATAAGAGATGGCGAAATTTACATCTCACTCCTGATGCAGGTGTACCTTTTTCTAATTATTTCAGTATTGCTTATTGTTAAGCCTACTGTTAATGCTCTATTTCTATCTAATCTTGGTGCCGATAATTTACCGTATGGGTATTTATTAGTAGCAACAACAGCAATATTAGCTTCTTACTTTTATAACAATATAATAAGAAAATTTTCTATAAAATCTATTGCTATAGTTACATTAGTAATATTTTCTTTTAGTTTTTTTGTATTTTGTGGTTTACTTTATTTTTCTATACTAAATAAGTGGGTTTTATATTTTTTTTATGTGAATGTTTCCTTGTTTGCAGTACTAACCACTTCTCAATTTTGGATTTTTGCTAATTTAGTTTACAATGTTAGGGAAGCAAAAAGACTATTTGGGTTTATTGGAGCAGGAGGCATTGCTGGAGGTGTAGTAGGGGGTTATTTAACATCCATATTAGCACCAATTATAAGCAACAAAGGGCTACTTTTTTTAGCAGCTTTATTAATATTAATGTGTGTTCCTATATTGCAAGCAGTATGGAAAATTAGAGTTAAAAAATTAAATAACTATTTAAGAAAACAACATAGGGAGGCCAATCAAAATCCTTCTTATAGGTCTTCATTTCAATTAATAACAGGGTCTAAGCATCTTACATACCTAGCAAGCATTGTTGGAGTGGGGGTAATAATGGCAAAGTTAGTTGATTTTCAGTATAGTGATTTTGCAAATAAAGCCATTGATAATCCTGAAGAATTAGCCTCTTTTTTTGGTTTTTGGTTTTCGAATTTTAATGTCATAGCATTAATATTACAGCTATTTTTAACTAATAGAATTTTAAATTACTTGGGGGTTACTTCGACATTAATGATTATGCCGTTAGGAATTGCACTCGGATGCCTCTTATTTTTGACCTTTCCAGAGTTGTGGGTATTAATTATTATTAAAGGAATAGATGGGAGTTTTAAGCAGTCTATTTCTAAAGCGGCTACTGAACTTTCAATTTTACCAATTCCTTTTACAATAAAAAATCAAGCAAAGTCTTATATAGATGTGGTAATAGATAGTATAGCCACAGGCATTTCAGGTTTTTTATTAATTTTTGTAGTTCGAAAATTAGATCTCAGTACGTCTTACATTACAGTTATTATTCTTTTGTTATTATTTGTGTGGATGGTTTTGATTTATCAATTAAGAGAAGCTTATTTCAATTCGTTTCGAACCAATTTGCAAAATTCTATACTTTCTGAAGAGAATCAAAAAAATGTTCTTTCTAAAGAGACTACCGTTGCAAGTGCAAATCGTATTTTAAAAACAGGGTCTGACCTTGACATTCTAGCTCTATTAGAGCGATTAGATTCTTATAGAATAAAATCCTTAAAAGGATCAATTATTGAACTTTTAGATCATGAAAATTTAAAAATAAAAGCAAGTGCAATAAGGCAATTGTATGATTATGATCAAGGTACAGCAGTAGAAAAGGTAAAAAGCCTAATTTATGTAAAAGACGATGAGGTGGTATTAGAAGCAATGGAATATTTAATGCTTCATACGGATTTAAAAAACTCATATATTTTTAATTCATATTTGGATCATGAAAGTGATTACATTAATAATGCAGCTTTATTTTGCTTAGCAAAAGGATCAACAAATAACGAGAAAATTCGTTTAAAGTATAATTTAGAATCTCGTATTAAATCAAAATTTATAGAGCTTTCGGAAGGAGATTCTGTTAGAGATTCAGAAATAGGGGAACTATTAATGACTATTGCTTATTCAAGGGTAACTGCCTTTTATAAAATTATTAAATCTCACTTAACAAATAGTCACCCTTGTTTAACAAAATTTGCAATTAAAGCTGCTGGAATATCTCAAGAGCCAGAATTTTTAGAAATTCTTATAGATTTATTAGGAAATAAAAAGTACAGAAAACGAGCAATAAAAGCGCTTAAAAATTATGGTTCTGATATTGTTAAAACAATAGCTATTTTAGACAAAAATGAAAATATATTAGATAAATCGAGGCAACACATTCCAAAAGTAATTGAAGCATTTGAAAGTCAGGAGGCGGTAAATGTTTTATTAAATTTATTAAATAGTAGGGATATTGTTATACGCTTACAAGCTTCAAAATCATTATTGAAGTTAAAGCAAAAAGACCCAATGCTGCTATTTAGTCAACGGAGAGCTTCAAAATTTATATTTGGAGAATGTAATTATTATAAAAATACAATTCGTGCTATTTCAACATTGAAACAAAAAATTAATGATTTAACAAGCGGTAATTTTCATAATGAGAGATTTGTAAATGAAAGTGCAGCTCGAGAGGCATTAATTGAATTGCTGCAATATCAATTAGATCAAAGTTTATTGTGCATTTTTAAACTATTGAGTTTAAAATATGATCGATCAGATATGCATGTAGTTTACTCCGGAATTGTAAATTCTGAAAAAGAATCAAGAATACAAGCTATAGAATTTTTAGATAATTTGTTACATATTAAATTAAAACATACAATTCTTCCAATATTGGAATTTCATACACTTTATGAATTTCCATATATAAATGCTCCTTTGAGTTTAAAGCCTATTACAATAAAGCAATGTTTAGTTTTGTTAATTAAAAATAGGGGAAGAAAAATTAAACTAGCTGTTATTGATCTAATTCAATATTCTCATAATTCTGAATATATTAAAAATTTAAAACTACTTACAAAGCATAAAAATATAGAGGTACAGATTGCAGCGAAAACAGCTATTGAAAAGTTGTTGGTCAAAGAGTAAATTAATATAAATAATAAACCGTGGCACATAGATAAAAATTCACACCAAACTTCTAAAAAATAGTATGATAATTTTTTCTGAAATTTGATCCTGATAATTATATCATGTATTCAGATTCCCCCTTTTAGTAAAGTAAAACTAAACATTGTTTTTTTAGAAGAGGGCTTTTCATTTTTAAATGCAAAGATGTTGTATAAAAAAATATGTATTTTCAAGGAGTTAGGAATGATGAAGTTCCAAATGATTATTGAAGCTTGAGTTTTCAGATTTTCTAAAATACTTTCAAAAACGAGAGTGTTATCATTGATTCGTTGAGTTTTTCTGAGAGGAAGTGAATCATGAAAAAACCAGAATTTTTTAGTATTTGCAGCGTATTCTAATGGTTGTAAAAGTGAAATTATTATGGTTTTTTGGTAAGAATTGGTTTAACAACGACATTAAGAAAGGCAAGACTTATACATCATCTAAAATTAAATATTTTTTTGAAAGTGAATAAGATTTTGTGTTCTGGTCCGATAATTCAGTTGAATTATCTTGGATGGCAGAAAATGTAAATAATATTTTAAAGCGGTATAGTATTCAGAATCCTTTTTAGTTAAAATTAAAAACATACCAATTGGTTTCTGCATTTATCCGTAATTACGACCCACAGAATGTTTTTCGGATAAATAAAGTAGAATATTTTCTTTTAGAAAATATTCTAAATATCCAATATAAATTTATGGAGATTAAAAGTTTGAGTAAGCATTTTTTGTTTCGCTTACCGAACTTAAAGGCGATTTTAGAATAGCATATGGAATAGGAATTTTTACGTATTTCAAAAAAACAAATGGCTACAGCCAATGAGCTACTGAAAAACGATGAATATCAAGTGCAAAAAGTATCACAGCTCCTTGGGTTACGAAATAGTGATAAATTTTCCAAAGCCTTCGAAGCTGACAATGGCATGTTACCCCTTTCAAGGTTATTTCGGAATGAGCATTAATTTAAATCAAGACTCTATCCTTCTTTTTTATTAATTATATCATCAATTTTTCCTGCTAAGTACATATGAGCACCAGCAGAATTTTTATTGAGTACATTAGTCATTAAACAAACAATATATTTAGCACCATCTGGTTGCTCTACTATAATTACGGAATTCATATAATTAAATACATTTCCTGCATAGCTCGAACAATTAGGGTCTTTAACACGATCACATTTATAAAAACTACCAGATTTAAAATATACAGCAGCATTATCTAACCTAGGCGATTTTGCATAGCGAATTCTTTTATCCGTTAAATATAAAAGCTGTTTCATTTCCAAGCTAGATTTTTCATCAATTACCTTTCCTTGTTCTAGTTGAACCAAAAATTTCATTAAACCAACAGGTGTTCCTATACTGCCACCTTTATCACCTACATATCTATTGGAGGCTCCTGTAAAAAAACTGCCTAATCTCCATTCATCATTTGTTATTCCTAAGTCACGTAATGGTTGATTTACAATATGATTTGCCAAATTGGTTAAAGAGTCACGAGGTGTTTCCTTAAAATAATTTTCAGCTTCATCCCCAGTGAGATACTCATACTTTTCTCCAAAAGCAGCCATTAATAAAGCCTCTCTCCAAACCACACTCGCAGCTCCATTGTTACTTACTGAAACCATGTGATCGGTCCATTCGTATAACGAAAACTCATCACTAGCTACAACTTTACGCTTAATAAATTTATCTGATTCAATATCATAAACAGGTATGGTATGGTGATCTCCAGTTCCCCAATAGCGAGCAGTCACTCTTTTATTTTTAAGAAGTGCAGTACGAGCATCAAATGAATCTGGACATAATTTTTGCAATTGTGTAAATAGTGCGTTTAATACAGCAATTTTACCAACACTCCCTGGTTGGTAACCCACATTTTCACGAAATGCAGCATATTTCAAACTGTCAGGTTTAGTAATGTCTAAAACTGTAGCAGAATAGCCACTTCCGGGTAATATTCTTTGTATTTCTTTAGCAAAATCAGCATCTTCTATCAGCAAAGCGCTCACACTATCATTTTTACGGCCAACAAGGTTTAATTTTATATCTGCGATTTTTTTGTAAGCTCCGTCTGGTATTCTTTTACTATCAATACTATCCTGTACCATTTTTTGTAATCGATACAATCTAGCTATTCCTGTTTTTTTAAAACCATCTATAGGGTACGGTGTAGTAAATGAAAAAGAAAGAATAATAAGTAATGTGAGGCTAACTTTAAGTAAATGTATCATCATTATAGTTTTGATGTTTTTTTAATTTTTTTGGTATAATCAATTTTTGGAGTGATAGAAGACAAGTAAGAAGAACTTTTGGCATTATTATTTTCTACAAAAGGTCTAATTTGAAAAAGCCAAAGTTTATCATTTTGAAACCCTAGCTCTACATCATAAGCACCTTTGTAATCATTATTTGGCATTATAGCTCTAATTCTTTTTGCAATAGTATGTATATCTTTTATGTTTTTAGGATTTAAAATAGGCGTTTCAAAAGTTGAAGTATTATTAGAAACACCACCATTTTTAGGTAATCGAATAAAATCAGGTTGCCTTGCAGGCGCCAATAAAACGGAAGTGGAATCCGAAGTTATCAATCTTGTTTCTGCGGATTGACCATCAACAGCACCTCCTGCACCACGACTAAATGCGATTGTTAAATCATCATCGGTGCCTAAATTAATTCCTTTAGTAATTAATACTCCTGAATAATCAACATCTACACTAGGAATAATTAATATTGAGGGAAATACGTTTTCAGGATTAAGTAAATACTGTTGCCTCCATTTAAAGCTTCGTTCAGTGTAAGGTGAGGCCCAAACATCCTTAATACCAGTAATTATTTTTTCTTCCTCAAGAATATTAAATAGCGTAAGATTTAGCCCAGCTCCTGTAAATTCTTTTAAATCCTCCATGTTGGTATCGCTTCTCAAAAATACAGGTACTTGACCTATAGGAGCTCTAAAAATAGTAATAAAAGAGTTTTTTAATTGTGATAAAAAAGCCTTTTTTAAAGGCATTTTTTTTACTGCAGCTCTTAGTTTAGCAAGTTCTTCAAGCTGAAATTTTTCAATACTTTTTTCATCAGCTCCCGCCTTCATCATTTTTGTAGCGGTATCAAAAGTAGTATTTAAAAATTGCCAATAAGTAAATTCGGTATCCGGCATTTTTTGGTCCATGTGATCTTTGAAAATGCCAAAAGGAATTACTAAACCCCCCACAACTTGTTCTGGAAACATGGCTTTTAGTTGTCCAAGGTTAGCGGCTTTTGGTCCACAAAGCTTGCCAGAGTCTTTGGCATCTACATCAGCGATGTTTAGCACCTTTTTTAGATCTAAGCGTATTTGATTAACAGGAACGGCAATTTTATTATTATTACGTTCTTTTTTGCTAAAAAGATTTTTTTCCTCTAAGGTCATGCGGTCTTCAGTTTTCAAAATCACATTACCTTTTTTAGAAACAGCATAAAATACAGTTTGACCATTATATTTCAGTAATTCAGAAAGATTTTCGGCGGATAAAGCAGCATTGGGAATTCCTAAATTACGTGCTAATAATTGGACGTGGGAAACTAAATTACCTTCAGAAACCGTCATAATACCTGCAACAGGTTTTAAATCTGAAGGAGGCTTTTGAAATACGTAGATATCATCAGTGTCAACTTCTACATTTTCAGGAGATCCAGAAATTACACGTAAAGTACCGCAAGCATATCCAGGATTTAGACCTCTAATACTACTTTGGTTATTTAATTCCATAACTTGGTTAGTCATAGCTGATTTTTCTGCAATAAATCTACCCAGTTCGCTAACACTTTCTCCCAGACTCAATGCGACCGAAGAGCGTATGCGATCATCAATAAAGCCGTATGATTTAGGTTCAAACGAAGTATAAGTATCTGTAACATTTTGATAATTTGCTTTCACAGTAGCTGAACTCCATTCAACAATACTTCTTACATTTCTTAAAAATTCATTTACTTCAAAAATAGTAAGCGTTTCCTTTTCTAAATGGTTTGTAAAGCTATTTTTAATTGCTTCCCATTCCCATATCTCTATAAGACCAGCACCCGCTGAAGCTAAACTCAAAACATGTATTTTTTCAAGTAGGTCACCCAGGTTTAAGGGTTTCCATTCTTGAATACTACGAAGAAATATATTTTCTAATTCATTAGATAAATCTAATACAATTAGGCGATTATTGCTGTTGCCTATAGTAGCAATTTGTTTTCTAATATCAAAAAGAATATTCGGGATAGCAATAGTTGAAGTTTTAGAATCTAAATCATTATTAGTATTTAAAAAAGAAATTAACTTACTTTTTAATGGATGTTCGCCTCTAATTTGTTGTACTTGTTTAAGTAATACATTTGAGTTTGTTGGTGCATAAAATTCTTGTAATGTGTTACTTAGTTTTGTAAATTCTTTTTTTAGTTCAAGGGATAATTTACTGCTATATTTTTGTTTGAATTTTTTTACTAATTGTATATCTGTTTTATCAGGTTTACCGTGTATTTTAATCCGTACATCCATAAAATCTGGAAATTCATCAGCAATTATTTTGGATTGGCTTCGCATTAATTGTGCACTATTATTATCTCCGTCATGTGGAATATCATACAATGATTGTTTTAATAAAAAATACTTTTTTTTAAGTTGATCGTTGTCTTTTAAAATCCAACTGTAAAAATCAACACCCCATGCCTGTTCGTCTTCGGATTGTATAGCTCCTCTATAAAACTGTCCTTTTCTTAAAATCCAGCCATTATCAACACTAGCCAAATATTTGCCCATTTGGTATTGTTTTAGTCGATTTTGATTGTTTTTTGAATCCCAAAAACTTTCTTTATCCGTATATGCTAAAATTTCTCCAAAAAATAGATGGTGTTTCTTTCCTAACTCTACAATATCATCTTTATAGCTAGCATGTTGGATACCACCTCCAATACTATCAGGGCAAGGATCTTTGGGTTCCCTTATGGTACCATCTTTGCAAAACCATTTGATACGATAATAGGGTCCCCTAATATCGTTTTTATAGCTAGTAATTTGCTTTTTTATAGCTGCTATTGGTAATTCCTGAGCTTTTGATGCAATACCAAAACAGATTAATAGTAGATAGATTATTATTTTATTCATTTCTTAAAATGCAATTAAATATTTATATGTCTAAAAATAACGATTCAGTGTATGAAGTCTTAGCGTGTAAAAAGATACTACATTTTCGATTTAGCACTGAGCCAAATTTTTATATTTTGATTTATCTTTTTTATATTTAAAGCCAAATTAAAAATTAGGCGGTCTTCGCAAATAAAACATAAACCTTTCGATTTAGCACTTATTAGCTATGTTTTATAAACCTTGTTCTAAACCGTTCGTTATTATTTGAAGTGTTTTATAACTAAATCTCTAACTTAAAAATATCTTTCATAATTATTTTCAAACTTTTTAAACTAATTATATATAACAAATCATTTAGTTTTTGTAATAAATATCAGTTAATGAGTCTTTTGTTTTTTTTGATATTCTTAACTGTTTAAAGCTTGATAAAGCTATAACCTCTTCGTGTTTGTATATGGTTTGTTACGTAGTTTAAGCAACTAATTTCGCAAATAGGCAAGAAGCCAGCAATAAATTATATACGGTATTGGGTGTAGTTTTTTTAAGGGTAATTTCCCTCAATTTTATAAATATGTCTAAATGTTATTTATATTTGCAGGGTAAATACTCTTTTTATGCAGGAATCAGATATCGATAAGTTATTGAGTTCTATTTTTTCAGATGATAATTCCTTAAATATTAGGGAAATGTTCAATGAAAAATTGGAAACTTTAAATGTTAGTAAAACTAAGGTTTTAAGTTTACTTAAAATTGATAAAGACGTTTTCGAACAAATAATTAATGGAACAGCTAAACAACCAAACTTAATTCATATAATTAAAATTGCTAATTTTCTAAATATTCCAATTAACAAATTTATTGAAGTAGTTCTTAAAAATCAAAGTGTAGAAAATATTAGTTCAATAGAAAAAGCTAAAAATGCAACATTTTTATTGAATAACTTTAATGTTAAAACATTGACTAAATTTGGATTTTTTAAAAGTAAATCTAATACTGATGAATTAGTTAGTAAAGTATTATTTTTTTTTGGATTTAAATCGATTAGAGATTATGAGTTAGAGTTGGATAAGCCTCTTTATAGTAGTGTGAAAAGGAATTTTTCAGATAAGATGAAAGATTTTTGGATTAAATCTGCTTTTCAGACTTTTAAAATAATTGATAATCCAAATGATTATGATAGGAATAGATTAAAGGATTTAATTGTAAAAGTAAAACCTTATTCACAAGACTTAGAGAATGGTCTTTATACTGTTTGTAAAGCATTATATAATATTGGTGTTACAGTAGTTTTTCAAGATTATTTAACAACGACACAAGTTAAAGGTGCAACTTTCATTATTAATGATAAACCTTGTATTGTTTTGACAAACTTCGGTAAAATTTATCCTACACTTTGGTTTACTTTATTGCACGAGCTACATCACGTCTTATTTGATTTTGATTTAATTAAAAATAATAGTTTTCATCTTACAGGTGATGCTGATTTATTTTTAATTGAGGAAAAAGCAGATTCATTTGCTCGAGATTTTTATATGTCTGAGGAAAAATTTCATTTCATAAAAAAATATATTAAAAACCCATATATGGTTTCAAAATTTGCTAAAGAAAATGAAATACACGTATCTATGGTCTATTCTTTTTTTACTTGGTATCAAGATAAGATTTATGGTAAAAAATATTATGGAGCATTTAAAGAATTTTACCCAGACTATAAAGTGTCTTTAAAAAAAATGAGTCCGCTTTCTTGGGAAGAAGATAGTATTAAATCTGCAGGAGAGAGAATAAAAAAGATTTTAGAAATTAGTTAATAAATAGATTATGTCAGAGAACAAAAAAGTTAAAAAAGATGTTGAACTTTCAGAAGCCGACATTGAAAGATTAGAATTATTACAAAAAGCGAATGAAAAAGTAGGTAAGCAATTATCTATTAATACAGATTCAGGTAGCTTAGAGGAGTTTGATGAATTAAGAGAAATTGTTGGCAAAGAATTTGAAAACCCAGAAGAAAAGTATAATATTTATTATGACTATCCGTAACTGGTACCAAATCTAAAAAAAAGCTATCTTTAGAAGATTAATACACAAATTTACAACAATGAATCTTCGCAAGTTTTTTGAAAAGTATCCTGATGAATCTTCTTGTATAGAAGGTTTCAAATCCAAGCGATTGGAAATGGGAATAGTTTGTAAAAAATGCCAACATACAGCGCATTACTTTCGCAAAACAGATTTAAAGTTTCAATGTAAAAAGTGTGGAAGCCGCTTAAGCTTAC